>ERZ780013.704-NODE-704-length-9814-cov-2.67097_pt1 | contig 9814 bp, 10 predicted proteins | sample MGYA00511178_ERZ780013 | MGnify/ENA primary metagenome ERZ780013 (study PRJEB29588, sample SAMEA2149568) | human gut metagenome | biome: human gut; feature: human-associated habitat; material: faeces | place: Denmark | collected 2008/2010 ... | reverse complement strand
GCGGCGCTCTCCGCGAGAGCTGTTACCGGTAAGCCTATAAAGTTTGTCGGTATGGGTGAGAAGCTCACGGAGCTTGACTATTTTCACCCCGACCGTATGGCTTCGCGAATTCTCGGTATGGGCGATATGCTTTCCCTTATCGAAAAGGCGGAAATGGCTCTTGACGAAAAGAAGGCCGCCGAGCTTGAAAAGAAACTCAGAAAAAACAAGTTTGATTTAAACGACCTTCTGTCTCAGCTTCAGCAGATAAGAAAAATGGGCTCTATGAAGGATTTGCTCGGTATGCTCCCAGGTGTCGGCAGTAAGATAAAGGATATGGACGTAGACGAGAGTCAGTTTGACCGCGTTCAGGCAATCATCTTTTCGATGACATATAAGGAGCGCTCCAATCCCGATATTATAAATCCGTCACGTAAGCGCAGAATTGCCGCAGGCTGCGGTATGCAGGTTGAGGATGTCAACAAGCTTTTGAAGCAGTATCGCGATATGCAGAAGCTGTTTAAACAGTTTAATTCAAAATCCGCACGTCGTCGCTTCAGTAAAATGGGAAATTTCGGCAATTACGGAATGTAACTTTTGTTAATCGCACTTTATAAGTGTAGTTTATAAATTTAATAATTATATATTTGGAGGAAAAAACAATGGCAGTAAAAATCAGACTTCGTCGTGTAGGCGCTAAAAAAGCTCCTTTCTATCGTGTAGTTGTTGCAGATTCAAGAGCTCCGCGTGACGGCAGATTTATCGAAGAAATAGGTACTTTTGATCCTATGAAGTCTCCGGCTGAAATTAAGATTGACGCTGAAAAGGCAGAGCAGTGGCTCAAAAACGGCGCTCAGCCCACAGAGACCGCTAAATCTGTATTAAAGCAGAGCGGAATCATTAAATAATAGGAGGTCTTTTAGTTGAAAGAGCTTCTCGAACAGATCGCTAAAGGACTCGTTGATGAGCCGGACTCGGTTTCCGTTACGGTAGATGAGACTGATGACAGAGGCGTTACGGTGTATCACCTTCACGTTGCCGAAAACGATATGGGCAGAGTTATAGGCAAGCAGGGCAGAATAGCCAAGGCTATCCGCACTGTTATTAAGGCTTGAGATCGACTGACAGTAAACGAGTACAGGGGGGCTTCCTCTTGTACTCATTTTATTTAGTGCCGTTTTAAAGCGGCAATCGGTGAATTTATATGTTAAAACAATTTCTTGAGGCCGGTAAGGTAGTCGGTATGCACGGCGTCAGAGGCGAAATGCGCTTTGACGTATGGTGCGACGGCGCGGACTTTTTGAAAAAAATCAAAACATTGTATCTTGATGCCGACGGTAAGAGGGCAGTCGGCGTTGTCTCGGTGCGCCCTCATAAAAATGCAGCCCTGTTAAAGCTCGACGGCGTTCTTACAATCGAAGAAGCAGAGAAATACCGCGGCAGAGTGTTGTATTTTGACCGAAAGGATGTCCATCTTGACAGCGGCAAAGCGTTCGTTGAGGATGTAATAGGCTGCGCTGTGTATGACGCGGATAATACCGATGTATTGTACGGAACAGTTACCGATGTTATGAAAGGCGTTGCAAATGACGCTTGGACTGTCAAAGATAAAAACGGAAAAGAGACGTTGGTTCCCGTAATTCCCTCAGTGGTAGTGAAGCTTGATGTTGAAAACAAAAAAGTATATCTTCGTCCGCTCAAAGGCCTTTTCTCCGATGAGTGTGCAATAAGGGAGGACGGAGAATGAGAATAGACATAATGACGCTTTTTCCGGAAATGTGCGAGTCGGTGCTGTCCGAAAGTATTATAGGCAGAGCGCGAAAAAACGGCTACGTCGAGATAAACTGTGTAAATATAAGAGACTTTACACTTGATAAGCATAACCGTGTTGATGATGCGCCGTACGGCGGCGGAATGGGTATGCTGATGGGTCCGCAGCCCATATATGACTGCTATAAGAGCCTTTACGGTGACGGCGAAGAAAAACCGCACCTTATATATATGTCGCCGCAGGGCAAAACTTTGACGCAGCAGAGAGTAAAGGAGCTTGCCCTTACAGACCGAATTGTGCTGCTTTGCGGTCATTATGAGGGCGTGGACCAGAGAATTCTCGATGAGATAGTCGATGAAGAGATTTCAATAGGCGATTATGTCCTGACGGGCGGCGAGCTGCCTGCGCTTGTGCTTGCCGACAGTATTTCACGTATGCTCGAAAATGTCCTGCCGAATGACGAAGCTAAGGAGCTTGAAAGTCACTATAACGGACTTTTGGAATATCCGCAATATACAAGACCGTACGAATGGCACGGGGAAAAGGTTCCCGATATACTCTTGTCTGGGCATCACGCGAATATTGATAAGTGGCGACACGAAAAGGCGCTTGAGACTACATTAAAAAAACGCCCTGAATTGCTTCTTGATGCGGAACTCTCGGACAGGGATAAAGAGTATTTGAAATCGATAAAAAAATGAGCTGCTCGAATTGTCGAAAAAAGCACGTTTTTATTGTTGATTATTGCTGTTGAATTAAAACCATCCCAATGTTAGAATAATTATACAAAATCATTAAGCCTTCGCTGATTTTATTGTCCAAAACAGCATATTTTTTTATATGCTGTTTTGTCGCAATAGCTTTTGCGGCGGCATTATTTATTTTGCAGGAGAAATGTATTCGAGAGGATACGCGCATTGGGAGGACAAAATGAAAAAGGTATTAAACATTATTTTATCGGTAATTCTTTGTTTATCGGTGGTTTCACCGTGCTTTGCAATTCAGAGCTTTGCCGAAACAGGGGATGAAACTACGCTTAAATTTAAAGACGGTAAATTTCGTATACTCGTATTTGCGGATCCGCAGGATGATTTAAATCCATGTGAAGAGACGCTTGACCTTATGTATGCTTCGATTGAAGCTGCAAAGCCCGACCTTGTTGTGTTTACCGGCGATAATATACACGGCCCGTCGCCTGTGCTTTACAGAAGCAAAAAGCGTGTCGAAAAGGCAATCAGGCAGATTATGGAGCCCGTTACCTCACAGAACATACCGTTTGCAATAGTATACGGCAACCACGATGACGAGGGTAAGGTCTCCAAACAGTTCCAAATGGCGGTCTATAAATCTATGCCGGGCTGCCTCGCTTCCGAGGGAGAAGCTATGACCGGCTGCGGCAACTATAATCTTCCTATAAAAAGCTCGGACGGCACAAAGAACGTCTTTAATCTTTGGTTTATAGATTCCGGCACATATGATAAAGAAAACGGCGGATATGCCCACGTTGCCGAGGACCAGCTTGCTTGGTACAAAAAAACGAGCGATGCCCTGAAAGCTGAAAACGGCGGAGAACCTATGCCGTCTCTCCTTTTCCAGCATATACCCGTTCCCGAAATATATGAACTTTTAAAGGAGGTTCCCAAGGGCACGGACGGTGCGGTAAAAAAAGACGGTAAGTATTACGTGCTTAATACGGATATTGCAAGCGGTCATCTTGACGAGGGGCCGTGTCCCGCAGAGGTGAACGGCGGCGAATTTGACGCTTGGAAGCAGCAGGGAGACATTAAGGCGGCGTTCTTCGGGCACGATCATAACAATGACTTTTGCGGCACGTATGATGGCATTGATATGGTGCATACGAGCGGAGTCGGATTTTATATTTACGGTAACGGACCTCTCCACGGGTCGCGCGTTATAGATATAGACGAAAACACTCTCGATTACAGCACTTATATGATGTATTATAATGACCTTGTCGGTTACAAGAGCTCAAACAAGGCAAGATATTATGAGGGGCAGTATGTACATAACATTAAGATAGCGGCTTTTTCGGCAGTCGCTGTGATAATTGCCCTGACGGCCGGGCTTATAACGCGCGGAGTCAAAAAGTCCAAAGCGAAAAAAGCTTTAAAAAATAACCAAAAATAACGGCTGAGCCGGGCGAAATTTCTCGCTCGGCTTTAGTTTTTGCATAAAAATTCATAAACCGGGTTAAATATTGCATAAAACAGGGTGCATAATGTATATTTATGTCGTTATATCGCACAAATATACACAAAACTTGAATATTTATGCAAAAAACACTTGATTTTAAATGTGATTGGTGTATAATCTCTTCGTAATCAAAAATTAAAGGCTTTTGCCGATGCTCGGAGGTAACATTTATGAAAAAGGACAAGAAAGACATCAAAAAAGTCGTACTCGCTTATTCCGGCGGACTTGATACGTCAATCATCATTCCGTGGCTTAAAGAAAATTACAATAACTGCGAAGTTATAGCGGTTTCCGGCGACGTAGGTCAGGGAACTGAGCTCGACGGACTTGAGGAGAAGGCTCTCAAGACCGGCGCTTCAAAGCTCTATGTACTCGACCTTAAAAAGGATTATATCGAAAACTATATTTGGCCTTGCCTTAAAGCAGGTGCCGAGTATGAAGAGTATCTTCTCGGCACATCTCACGCTCGTCCCTGTATCGCAAAGGGTCTTGCCGATATAGCAAAAAAAGAGGGCGCAGACGCCATCTGCCACGGCTGCACCGGCAAGGGCAACGATCAGGTTCGTTTTGAGCTTGCTCTTAAAGCACTCGCTCCCGAGATGGAGATTATAGCTCCCTGGCGTGAGTGGGACATAAAATCGCGTGATGAAGAAATAGACTACGCCGAGGCTCATCAGATTCCGCTTAAAATCAATCGTGAAACAAATTACTCAAAAGATAAAAACGTATGGCATCTCTCTCACGAGGGACTTGACCTTGAAAATCCGGCAAATGAACCGCAGTACAATAAAGACGGCTTCCTTGAGCTCGGAGTTTCTCCCGAAAAAGCTCCCGATGAGCCCACATATGTTACAATTCATTTTGAAAAGGGCGTTCCCACAGCTGTTGACGGCGAAGAGCTTGATGCTGTTTCCCTTGTCGAAAAGCTCAATAAGCTCGGCGGAGAAAACGGTATAGGCCTTCTTGACATAGTCGAGAACCGTCTTGTAGGTATGAAATCACGCGGTGTTTATGAGACTCCCGGCGGAACAATCCTCTACAAGGCTCATGAGCTTCTTGAAATGATAACTCTCGATCGTGACACATCTCATTACAAAAAACTCGTTGCCGAGAAATACGGCGAGCTCGTATACAACGGCAAATGGTTCTCACCTCTTCGCGAAGCTCTTGCGGCTTTTGTCGACAATACTCAGCAGACCGTAACCGGCGACGTTAAGCTTAAGCTCTATAAGGGCAACGTAATAAACGCAGGCGTCACCTCTGTGTATACTCTTTATGATGAAAATGTTGCTTCGTTCGGCGATGACGGCGGCGCATACGATCAGACCGACGCTACCGGATTTATCAATCTCTTCGGACTCCCCACAAAGGTAAAAGCTTTACTTGACGCAAAGAGAGATAACAAATAATCATTGTAACCCGCTTGAAAAAATAAACAACAGTGCTTAGCACTACCACGTGCGACAAGAGATGTTTCTGTCTCTTGTCGCTGTGTGGTATTTGATAGGAGTAAAAAAATGCAGCTTTGGCAGGGCAGATTTCAAAAGGCTTTAGACCCCAAAACCAACGATTTTAATTCGTCAATAGCGTTTGACAGCAGAATGTATAAGGAAGATATAGACGGCAGTATTGCACACGCCGCTATGCTTTGCGCGCAAAATATCATATCGGCGGACGATCTTTCAAAAATTGTTGACGGATTAAAAGCCATTAAGGCGGAAATCGAAAACGGTACGTTGGAGATAGACCCGAATGCAGAGGATATACATACCTTTGTTGAGGGCGAGCTCACAAAGCGCGTAGGCGCGGCCGGCAAAAGACTTCATACCGCGCGCAGCAGAAACGACCAGGTAGCTCTTGACGTAAGGCTGTATTTGCGCCGCGAGTGCAACAGCGTTTATTCGCTTGTCACGGAGCTTATAGGTGTTCTATGCAAAAAGGCTGAAAAGTATGCAGACGCCGTTATGCCTGGTTACACTCATATGCAGCGCGCTCAGCCCATAACATTCGGCCATCATCTGTTGGCATATGCCGAAATGCTTATGCGTGATCGCGAACGTATTGCCGACGCGCAGAGAAGAATGAATTACTGCCCGCTCGGCTCATGTGCACTTGCCGGTACAACATATAATACCGACCGCGAAATGACAGCCGAGGCACTCGGCTTTACGGGACCTATGCTCAATTCGCTTGACGGCGTATCGGACAGGGACTTTTGTATGGAGCTTGCGTCCGCTTTGTCAATACTTATGGTTCATCTCTCGCGCTTTTCTGAGGAGATAATCCTCTGGTGCTCGTGGGAATTTAAATTTGTTGAGCTTGACGATGCTTTTTCAACAGGCTCGTCAATAATGCCGCAAAAGAAAAACCCCGACATAACCGAGCTTATCCGCGGCAAAACCGGTCGTGTTTTCGGCGATCTTATGACACTTCTGACAATGATGAAGGGATTGCCGCTCGCTTATAATAAGGATATGCAGGAGGATAAGGAAGCTATATTTGACGCCTTTGATACCGTTGAAATTTGCCTCACCACATTTATCCCCATGCTTGACACAATGACGGCTCTTCCCGAAAATATGCGTAAAGCCGCGGCAGGCGGGTTTATCAAAGCTCCCGACTGCGCCGATTATCTCGTCGGCAAGGGATTGCCGTTCCGTGACGCATATAAGGCCACAGGTGAAATAGTGGCTCTCTGCATTAAAAAAGGACTTACGCTTGAAACGTTGCCTCTTGAAGAATACAAAAAGATATGCGATTTGTTTGACGACGGCGTTTATGACGCCATAAATCTCGACAAGTGCGTAAACGGCAGGACTTCGCTCGGCGGACCCGCACCGCAGAACGTGCTGAAAGAGGCAAAGAGAATAGAAAAAATATTGAAAGAACAAGACAAATAGTGTGAAAAGTTACACTTCTTAAATTATATTGCCATCAAAATTTGCCTGCGGCATAATTTTGAGACGGCGAAAATCACCGGTTGCGCCCCGTTAAGGCTTCAAAGAGTATGCGGTGATTTTTAATAAACTGTTTGGTGCCTGAAAGGCTATGGTGAATAATATGAAAAAAGTATTTATAGACGGCAGTCAGGGAACTACGGGTCTTAAAATATTTGACCGTCTGAAAAAAAGAGATGATATTGAGTTTTTAACTCTTCCCGATGAGCTTCGCAAGGACATAAAATCAAGAAAGGAAGCTCTCAACAGTGCCGATATAGCTTTTCTCTGCCTTCCGGACGCTGCGGCAATCGAGGCGGCAGAGCTTGTTACAAATGACGACACGGTTATTATAGATACATCAACCGCTCACCGTACAAGCGAGGGGTGGGCTTACGGTTTCCCCGAAATATTTAAAGACGGATTTAAAACCGTGGCTTCTTCAAAGCGTATAGCGTCGCCGGGCTGTTATGCAAGCGGATTTATAGCGCTTGTAAAGCCTCTTTTGGACGAGGGTATTGTTTCTCCGGACCACGGATTTGTCTGTCACGCCGTTTCGGGTTACAGCGGAGCCGGCAAAAAAGGTATCGCTATGTATGAAAGCGACGAGAAAGCACCGGAACTTTTTGCTCCCCGTGAATACGCTTTAAATCAGGAGCATAAGCACCTCAAAGAAATGCGGAAAATTTCGGGCCTGTCAGTTACACCGATATTTTGTCCGTATGTCTGTGATTATTTCAGCGGTATGCTCGTCACGGTTCCGGTGTTTAAAACGGATCTCAAAGACGGAAAAACCGCAGAGGACATTAAAGCGGTTTACCGCTCAAAATACGCTTCGGACATAGTTAAATATAAAGAGGCTTTTGATAACGGCGGCTTTGTCGCGGCAAATTCTAAAGCTGAGCTTGACAGTATGGATGTCACCGTAGCCGGAAATGACGACAGACTTCTTCTTATGGCTCTTTACGACAATCTCGGCAAGGGTGCGTCGGGAGCGGCTTTGGAATGTATGAATATTGTTATGGGTTTACCTCCCGAATACGGACTTGACCTGTAAGATTATAAATGAAAGGTAAATTATAATGGAAATAAGTTTTATCGGCGGCGGTGTCGCCGCACCGAAAGGATTTACCGCAAACGGAATTCATTGCGGAATCCGTAAAAATAAGGAGAAAAAGGATCTCGCACTTATTTACTGTGAAAAGGACTGTGACGCGGCGGCTGTTTATACGCAAAATCTTGTGTGCGGAGCACCGATAACCGTCACACGTGAAAATATAAGCGACGGCAAGGCGCGCGCAATTGTCTGCAACAGCGGCATAGCCAATACCTGCAATGCCGACGGAGTTGAAAAAGCGGAGGAAATGTGCAAAATAACCGCGGACGCACTCGGCATTTCAAAAAGCGATATTGTGGTAGCCTCCACCGGAGTTATAGGTCAGCCAATAGACCTTGAGCCCATCAAAAACGGTATGGCGAAGCTTGTTTCGGGCCTTAATAAGGACGGCTCGGATTCTGCGGCAAATGCGATAATGACAACGGACACCGTAAAAAAAGAATTTGCCTGTGAGTTTTCTCTCGGCGGCAAAAAATGCCGTATAGGTGCCATTTCCAAGGGCAGCGGTATGATTCACCCGAATATGGCAACGATGCTTGCTTTTATTACAACGGATGCCGACATTTCGGCGGAAATGCTTAAAAAATCACTTCTCGAGGTGGTTAAAGACAGCTTTAATATGCTCTCCGTAGACGGCGACACCATCCACCAACGATCCCGTGGCTGTTTTGGCGTCGGGCCTTTGCGGCAACGAGAAAATAGCCTCCGAAAACGCAGATTATAAAGCCTTTACTTGTGCACTTGCGGCAATTTGCGAAAAGCTTGTAAAGCTTATGGCGAAAGACGGCGAGGGTGCAACAAAGCTTGTCGAATGTATTGTTTCGGGTGCCGCAGACCAAAAGACGGCAAAAATATGTGCAAAGTCGGTTATATGCTCGTCGCTTGTTAAGGCGGCTATGTTCGGAGCGGATGCAAACTGGGGCAGAATTCTCTGCGCTCTCGGTTACAGCGGAGCCGATATTGACGTTCATAAGGTTGATGTGAAATTCAGCTCGGCAGGCGGAGAACTAGAAGTGTGCAAGGACGGCTCGGGAATTCCGTTTTCCGAAGAACTTGCGAAAAAAGTCTTAGTCTGTGATGAGGTGTATATCCTTGTCGATTTAAAATCAGGCAGCTTCTCTGCCGCGGCTTACGGCTGTGATTTGACATACGATTACGTCAAGATAAACGGCGATTACCGCACCTGAGCGTAAAACGCATAAACGCAGCATTCACAGACATTTATCGGAGGAGAAATATGGAAATATCAAATATTACAAATTCGGACCGTTCCGAGGTTCTCGTTCAGGCTTTACCGTATATTCAGAAATATCAAAATAAAACAGTCGTCATAAAGTACGGCGGCAATGCCATGGTAAACGAAGAGCTTCAGGATGCCGTAATGACCGACATAGTTCTTCTTCGTTCCGTCGGAGTAAATATTGTGCTTGTTCACGGCGGCGGACCGGAAATATCCGATATGCTCAAACGTGTCGGCAAGCAGAGCCGCTTTGTAGACGGACTGCGCTATACCGACGAAGAAACAATAGATATTGTTCAAATGGTTTTGGCAGGCAAGGTGAATAAGCATTTGGTACAGCTCATTTCAAAGCACGGCGGCAAGGCGATAGGCCTTTGCGGTATCGACGGCGAAATGATGAAGGCCGTAAAATACACAAAATCGGACGTCGGATTTGTAGGCGAGATAACCGAAATAGATACAGACGTTATAGATTACACTCTTGAAAATAAATATATCCCCGTTATTTCCTCTGTTGCAACGGGCGAGAACGGCGAGGCGCTCAATATAAACGCCGA
>ERZ780013.701-NODE-701-length-9827-cov-5.00174_pt1 | contig 9827 bp, 5 predicted proteins | sample MGYA00511178_ERZ780013 | MGnify/ENA primary metagenome ERZ780013 (study PRJEB29588, sample SAMEA2149568) | human gut metagenome | biome: human gut; feature: human-associated habitat; material: faeces | place: Denmark | collected 2008/2010 ... | reverse complement strand
ACGAAGCCAACGCCATGAAGAGTAGTTTCTTGCTGAGATTCATTATTTTTTCTTTAATATTGTTTCGAGTCTTTGTTTTGCCACAGTCGCAGTCGTGGAGGTCTGTATGATTGCCGGCAGCATTTGCCGCCGGACTTTTAGAAGTTAAGTTGGCGGATTTCCATCCGCCAACCTGAATTTTTGTTGAAACAATATTATTTCAAAACGACTTTCTTCACAGCATTGCCAGCCTTCACGATGTAAGCGCCTGCAGCAACGTCCTCAACACCCATTACAGAAGAGTTTACCTTCTTAACGAGCTGACCTGCGAGGTTGTAGAGAGCGATTTCCTCTGCGCCGGCAGCGTTGATTGTGCGTGCAGTAACGATGATGTCAGCGTCGGCTGCGATGCCTTCAACTGAACCTTCGCCAGGAGTGTAGAAATAAGCAGCGTCGAGGCAGATGTTTTTGCCTGCTGTGCCGCCAGCGAGGAACGAAAGGATGTTGCCACCGAAACCTACAGCCTTGTAGTTGAAGTCAGGCCACAATTTTTTGAGCTGACCCAAAGTGATGTCGACAGCCACCCATTCGCCGTCAGCGCTGAAGTTGCCTACCAATGGATAAGAAGCGCCATTGTCAACAAAAGCCTCCGATCCGACAGATATTTTTGCAGGCGACCATTTGTCGTTCTTGTTCTCAAATGCATAACCGTCACCGATGATAAGCGCTACATTTTTGATGCCGTTTGTTGAACGAAGACCGCAGTGGAAGTGAGTGTTGTCAGTGAAGTGCTTGAGATCGGCAGCAGCGTTTGCAATGTTGAATCCAGCGCCTGACCAACCGACATTCGCCACGTCCAACGATGTGTAGCCGTCCATCTGCATGTCTACGCCAGGATAAGAGCCGTTACCAGCAACGAAAGTATTTTCCCAAACATAGAGGAAACGGTCTACGTCGTCCGTACGAAGGTCTTGAACAGTCTTGCCAGAAGTCTTCAAAGACTCGATGCTGGCATTGTCGAGAAGAATAACGTCATACAAGTTGCCTGTTGAAGTTGTTTTTGACAATGCAGGGTCACCTACATACTGTGCATTGGCGATACCTACGCCACAAACTGCCATAGCAGCCAAAAGAGTCAAATTTTTCATAATTGGTAAAATTTTAGTGAATGATTAAATGATTAAGTTTTTATTTTTAAGGAGGGCGGACAGACGTGTGTCCGCCTTCCTGTTTTTGTTGTTTTTAGTATCCGTTGTTCTGCTCTATCGGGTTAAGGTTGATTTCCTCTGCCGGAATCGGGAACAGCTCGTGCTTGCCTTTTACAAACGATGCCATTTCGGCGCGTGCCTCGGCACTCTCGTTTTTGCCGTAAGAACCGTTGTCCTTGTCCATCACCTCATAGGCGATGCCCCAACGGCAAAGGTCGAACCAGCGGTGGCCTTCCATTGCCAACTCCGCGCGACGCTCATGGCGGATTGCCTTGCGCAAGTCTTCGGTGTTGTCGCTGTAGCCGCGATATCCAGGGAATGCCGGCATTCCGACACGTTCGCGCACCTTGTTGAGCATTGTTTTTGCCACTGCGATATCCTTGCCGCTTTCAAGAGCAGCCTCGGCATACATCAGCATCACGTCCGACAGGCGGATAAGACGATAGTTCATCGGGCTGCGTGTTGCGTGGTCAAGAGCCACAAATATGCCATTCTCGTAGAATGAAGTCTTATTGTTGTTGTACGGGCTGCCGAGATAAGTCAAGTCGGTGTTGGCTTCCACCTCTGAGTCAGAAGGCTTGCTGATAGTGGCTTCGCGGCGTGGGTCGCCCGGCTCAAACTCATCGTAGAGGTTCTGCGTCGGATGGTTGAAGCCCCAGCCTGCATTTCCGCCGAGCGAAGCCGCACGGCTACGAGTGAGGATTGTGGTGAACGAACCGCGGGTGAAGCCGAAACCTTCGCCGTAGTCGCTCGTAGGATCTGCCATATACTGGATTTCAAACACCGATTCAGGACCGTTCTCTCCGGCGAGAGTGAAGTTGTCTGAGTAGTTCGGGCAAAGGCTGTATTCGTTCTTCTGCTCTTCAAAGAATTTCTTACCCCATTCGTATGCATTGTTATAGTCGTGCATATAGAGATAAGTTTTCAGAAGCATCGCCTGCGCTGCACCCTTAGTTGCGCGTCCGAGGTCGGCGTCGGCATATTTGCTCTTGTTCCAAAGCATCTGCTCAGCCAGCTTGAGGTCGTCGATGATGTGGTTGTAGATTTCCTCGGCAGTGGCACGTGGCTGCTTCCAGTCCTTGCTGCTGTCGATCACCTTGTCGACATAAGGCACACCGCCAAATATGCGTACAAGGCGGAAATAATAGTAAGCGCGCATGTAATAAGCCTCGCCCATCAAGCACGTTTTGCGCTCGGCTGTCATTTCCGCATCGGGCTCGATAGCCTCAACCTCCTGCATTGCGAGGTTGCAACGCTGTATGCCTTGGAACTGCGCGCGATAGAAATCGCGCAGCAACGAGTTGTTGGCATTTGTCTTAAAGTTCTCGATGTCGTAGGCGTCAGCCATATCCGACAGGTTCTGACCGCCCTTCAGAGCATCGTCAGAGGCGATGTCGCCAATAAACCACTCACTGAAGTATGTGCTGTTGAATTCCCATGCGAGCGGAGTGTAGGCAGCGTTGACCGCACGGATTGCCGCCTTTCCCAGAGCGAAGTAGTCCTCCGGGGTTGATTTTCCAGGCTCTTCCTCCTTCAGCCAGTCGTTGCAAGAAGTGGCAGCCACCAGGAGCGCCGCTCCGCAGAATGCTTTCAAAAAATATTTAACCTTCATAGTTGTTTTTTCGATTTTAAGTTAGAAAGAGATGTTGGCTCCAAAGATGAATGAACGTGCCTGAGGATAGTTGCCATATTCAACCCCGCCGCCCACTTCCGGGTCGAAGCCGGTGTATTTTGTGGCTGTCAGCAAGTTGCTTCCCTGCAGGTAAAGGCGGCATGACTCCAAGCCAATCTTGCGGATTGCAGCGGTCGGGATAGTGTAGCCGAGTTGCAGGTTTTTCAGGCGGAAGTATGATCCATTCTCGAGGAAGCGGTCTGAGACATAGTAGTTGACCGAGTTTTTCGGGTTTGGAATCGAGCCGTCGTAGTATGTCTCGCCAGCATCGTTGGTGTGCTGCATCCACGCGTTCTTCATAACAGGGCTGAGCACGCTGTTGGTGCCTGTACCTTCAAGACGGTGACGGAGCTGGTTGTAGATTTTGTTGCCTGCCACACCCTGGAAGAAGAGTTGCAGGTCAAAATTCTTCCAATTCATTCCGATATTGATACCATAGTTGATTGAAGGGATTGAAGAGCCGAGTTTCACGCGGTCTTTGTCGTCAATCACGCCGTCGCCGTTGTTGTCTTTGTATTTTGAGTCGCCGGCATGGAACGGAGTTGTTGTCGCATCGTAGCCGTGCAGATAGTCGAGCACCTCTTGGTCGGTCTTGTAGATACCTTCATACTGATATCCCCAATAGTAATACAATGGGTAGCCCTGGTCGACAACCATCACGTTGCTGTAGTTTGAGTAGATTGGCGAACCACCGTTAAGTCCGGTGAGCTCGTTGTCGATAAACGACACGTTGCCGCCGATAGAATATCCGAAATCACCAATCTGGTTGCGGTGTTCGAGAGTGATCTCCACGCCGCGGTTGCGCACTGTTCCGACGTTGCTCATTGCCGAGTAGCGGTTGCCCACGTGAGCCGGAGCGGTGACATTCATAAGCATATCCTTTGTGTTGCGGAGGAAGAAGTCGACAGAACCTGTGAGTTTGTTTTTCCACAAACCGAAGTCCACGCCGGCACTCCATTGTTCTGTGTTTTCCCAGTGTCCGCCATTGTTCACCCAAGTGAGCACTGTGGCACCGTTGGCGAGCTGCTGGTCTTTACCAAACACATAGTCAACAAATGTAGGGCCATCGTCAAACACCTTCAGTGTAAACGCGCCGTTGCCGATGTTGTCGTTACCTACGCGACCCCATCCTGCACGGATTTTGAGAAGGTCGAGATTGTTGAAATCTTTCATGAAGCTTTCCTCGCTGATTTTCCATGCCAAAGCGGTTGATGGGAAATAGCCCCAAGGCTTGTCAGGGAACTTGCTTGAACCGTCGGCACGGAAGTTGACCGTAACGAGGTAGCGGTTGTTGAAGCTGTAGTGCAGACGTCCGAGCATTGACACGCGGCGGTTGCGCGAGATTGAGTCGGCAGGACGGCCGAAATCGTCGGTCACCTTTGAAAGGAACCAGTTTTTCTCAACAGGGTTGAGAATTGTCGAACCAGAGCTGCTGATTCCGTAATAGTTGTATTCCTCGACTGTCTGACCTACCATTGCCGAGAAATCGTGCTTGCCGATTGTGCGGGCATAGGTGAGGATGTTGTCTACAGTCCAGTTGTAGTAGCGTCCGATGAGCGACGACAGGAAGTTTTTGTCGTTCTTGTCGTAGCTTGAGAACTCGTATGCTTCTTTAAATGTCTTGTTGGTGTGGATGTTGTAGTCGAAGCTGTAGCTTGAGCGGAATGTCAAGCCCTCGATCGGGTTGATTTCGGCAAACACGTTGCCCACAAAGCGCTCGTAGCGGTCTTTCGGGTGGCTCATCTCCACCATAGAGAACGGGTTGGTCACGTTCTTGAAGTTTGAACCTGCGGCAATCTGTCCGCTGAGGTCCTTGCCCTTGCGGCTTACAGAGCCTTCCGGATAGCGGACAGGATCCCATGGAGCCATTGCGAGAGCGGCTGAAAGCACAGAGGCGCCAGCACTCTCCGAGTTGTTCATCGCGTTGCGCGCCGTTGACGCCATAAACGAAATGTTCTCGCCCACCTTAAGCCATTTCTTCACTTGGTGTGACGTGTTGAGACGCACGGTGAAACGACGGTATTTAGAACCGATAAGCGTACCTTCCTGCGAATACCAGCTTCCGCTGAGCGAATATGTGGTTTTCTTGCTGCCACCGTCGATGGCAAGGTGATAGTTTTGAATCAATGCGTTCTGGAACACTTCGTCCTGCCAGTCGGTATCTACTGCTGAATAGTCGAAGCCTGTAGGATTTTTCTCCGGGTCGTAGACTGTAGGGAAATATTCAGATGTGCCGAGGCTGAACGCCGACAACCATTTGTTGAATCCCTGCTTCTCGTAGAAAGCCTTTTCTGATTTTGTGCCGTTGATGGCGATACGCGTGTCGGCGAAGTCCTTGGCGTTCATCACGTCAAGTTTGCGCCAACGCTGCTGAACGCCGACATAGGCATCGAGAGTGACGCGGGTTTTCTCGTCGGTGGCGCCGTTGCGTGTGGTGACGATGATGACACCGTTGGCACCGCGCGAACCATAGATGGCTGTTGCGCTGGCATCTTTCAGCACCTCTGTCGACTGGATGTCGTTAGGGCTGAGGAACGAGATGTCGTCAACGATAACACCATCGACTACATATATAGGAGAAGCGCCGTTGACCGTACCGACACCGCGGATGCGCACCTCTGGAGCGGCACCCGGCTGTCCACTGTTTGAGTTGATGGTCACACCTGCAGCCTGTCCCTGAAGGGCGTTTGCAAGGTTGGAGGCGGGAGTTTTCTTAAGCTTGTCGGCGTCGACACTGGTAACCGAACCGGTAAGGTCGCTTTTCTTCATCACGCCGTAGCCGATAGCCACAACCTCGTTGAGCATGTGTGAGTCGCTTGCAAGCACAATATTATATGTGCCCGACTTTACAACTGTTCTTTCCTGGGTCTTGCAGCCCACAAAAGAATACTGGAGCGTTGCACCCGCCGGAACAGAAATGGTGTAATTGCCATCAATGTCGGTGGCTACTCCTTGCGAAGGGTTGCCTTTTACTTGGACGGATGCGCCAATCAGCGGCTCACCGTCTTCGGCAGAAGTAACAACTCCTGTAATGTTCACGTTTTCCGCAAAGCCTATCATTGCGAAAAACAAAAAACAAAATAGTAGAATCTGTTTCTTCATAAGTTTGGTATAAAATTTTAATGAATATTCCTATTAGGTCAAAACTCGCAGTTTTTTGTTCGGTTTGACACTGCAAAATTATAGTACAATGTATCCCCACCCAAAAAAAAGCACTCACAAAAAACTCAACAAGTGTCATTTTGCTACTCAACATCTATTTCTTCTCACTTTTTATATATCTGTGTTTTAAGATGTTACAAAAAATATGTTTTATAACATATTTTTATTTGTTCCTCAACATATATTTTTTTACGAATTTTGGACCGTTAAATGAATGCATTCTTCAAACAATGAAAATTTTTGGCTTCACACTAAAAAAATCACGCCTCGCCGGAATGCTGCTGGCAATATTCCTGGCGGCGGTATGCTCCGTCGCCGCATCGGCAAGCTATCCGCTTGTGCGCAACTACACCCGCTCCGCATATCATGGAGGCACACAAAACTGGGACATCAAGCAGGACAGTTACGGACGAATGCTCTTTGCCAACAATTCAGGCATGCTCATCTACGACAGCAAGAACTGGACACTATGCCCCATCGGCAACTACACGTCGGTGCGCTCGCTGATGGTCGACGAAAGCACGTCGCGCATCTATGCCGGCGGATCGGAGGAATTCGGCTACTACCACAACGACCCCGACAGGGGATGCTTCGTTTATAAAAGTCTGATGCCCACGTTGCCGAAACGCAACCGCCACTTCACCGAGGTGTGGAACATCCACAAGTCGGGCAAATACATTTGGTTTCAGAGCGACTTCAACCTGCTGCGATTCGACGGCAGCAAATCGATTTCCATACCTTATAAATATAAAATCACGACTTCCGCGCTCATCCGCGGCAGGCTCTACATCGCATCGAAAGAGGGCGGCATCTGCCAACTCAACGGGAAAACGTTTACAAGCGTCCCTGGAGGCGAGCGCGTGAAAGGCATGCGCGTGTGCGCGCTGTTGCCTTACCTAAAAGGCAACATCCTCATTGTCACTGAGTTCTACGGAGTGTTTATCTTCGACGGAGCCACGGTGCGCCCGTTTGAGATGGACATTGACCCGTTTCTGAAAGCCAATCAGGTGTTTTGCGCCGCCACAAACGAGCGCGAGCTGGTGTTTGGCACCGTAAACAACGGCATAATAATCAAAGACATAACCAACGGCAGCAACACATTCGTGAATATGTCGACCGGACTGCAGAACAACACTGTGCTGAGCATCGATTTCGACCGGATGGACAACATCTGGCTCGGTCTTGACAACGGCATCGACTACGTGCTCTACAACTCCCCGGTGTCGACAATTTTCGGCACGTCAAACATTTACGGCGCCGGCTATGCGTCGATGCTTCTCGGAAACACCCTGTTGCTCGGCACAAACCGCGGACTCTATGCCACTGCCTATCCGCTGTCGGCGGCGGCAGAACCGGCAAAACCATCTTCGCTTCTGAAAAGTCAGGTGTGGAGCATCGACACTCTCGGAAACGACGTGCTTGTGAGCAGCGACCGCGGACTGTATCAACTAAGAGGCTCCGAGGTACGGCAAATAAGCGGAATACCAGGCACTTGGGCGGTAGTTCCCCTGCACCGCCACCCCGACATGGCGTTGGCGTCAACCTATGAGAGCTTCTACCTGCTGCGCCGCGTCGGCGGACAATGGACAATGGCAAACCGTGTGACGGGCTACAACGAGGCTGGCGGACGAATCATAGAGGACGAGTTTGGAAATATTTGGATAAGCCATTGGATGAAAGGTATATACAAACTGCACCCGAACGCTTCGTTCACTAAATTCGACAAAGTGGAACTGTACAACCACACAAAGGGATTCCCCACCGACCGCAACAACACACTCTACAAAATCGACGGCGAACTCGCCTTCTCGACCGAGGGCGGATTTTTCCGCTACAACCCGCACACCGACAAGATGGTGCCCAACGAGAAGCTGAACAGCATCTTCGGCGAGCACACGTCGGTGAGACTCTACCAGTCGCCGGCGAAAGACGTGTGGGGCGTGTCAGGACAATACATCTGTGCCGCATTCTACAATGCTACAGGCACATACAACGTCGACTCAATCACCTACAAGCCCTTGCTCGACAAACTGATTGTCGGGTTTGAGCATTTCGACTTCATCTCGCCCCGCAAGCTTATCGTGACAAACGAGGACGGTTTCTACGCCATCGACGTTGACCGCGACCACCGCGTGAGCTGGAAGAGCAAATTGTTTGTGAGCAACATTTTCGCCACCAACCCCGACTCACTGATATACACCGCCGGCGGTGCGCTCCACAACAACGTGCTCGACTTGCCGTACGACCTCAACTCGCTGCGCTTCGAGTTTATATGCCCGGAATTCCGCGAGGAGGGCGCCGTGCTCTACAGTTATTATCTTGAAAACTACGACACTGGATGGAGCGCCTACACCACCGCCAACTCAAAGGAATACACGCAATTACACGAAGGCACATACGCGCTGCACATCCGTTCGTTCAACCGCTACGACGACAGCCGCTCGGAATACTCCTTCACCTTCCGCATCGCGCCGCCATGGTACAGAAGCACCTGGGCGATAACGTTCTACATCCTTTTCATCATCTCGTCAACATATTTCCTATTCATATACGTGCGGGGAAAGGCGCGCAAGTCGGCGCTGATGGTGGCGAAACGCAAGGAGGAGGAAATGCGTGAATACAAACGCCAGACCGAAGAGGAGTCGCTGCGACGTGAAAACGAAATCTCACGGCTGAAAAGCACGCAGCTGGAACACGACGTGCGCCACAAGTCGCAGGAACTGTCAAACGCCACGATGAACGTGATGCGCAAAAACGAGATTCTCATCGACATCTCAAACCAAATCAACAAATTACAGGAGAGCGGCGACACCATCTCGAAAACGTCGGCAAAGCAGCTGATGAAGATTCAGAAACTCATCAAAGAGAACATCTCGCACGATGACGACTGGCACAAATTCGCCCAAAACTTCGACGTGGTCTACGAGAACTACCTCAAACGCCTCGCCGAGCGGTTCCCGCAGCTCAACATCAACGACCAGAGGCTGTGCGCATATCTGAAGATGGGTCTCAGCAGCAAGGAGATTGCCCCACTGCTCAACATGTCGTACCGCAGTGTGGAAATGGCACGTTACCGTCTGCGAAAGAAGATGGAACTGAGCCGCGAGGTGAACCTCGTTGACTTCCTGCAACGGCTGTAACACCGTGCCATTTTGCTATATTTTGGGGCTTTTTTGCCTATTTACGTGTAAATTGTCAATCATTTTTGATGATTTTCTAAAAATTTGCCATATCTTTGTGGCAGAAAAAAGATAAAGATGGAAAAAATAGACAATCTTGACCGTAAGATTCTTGAAATCGTGATGCGAAACGCACGAATCCCGTCGAAAGACGTGGCTGTGGTATGCGGGGTGTCGCGCGCTGCCATACACCAACGCATACAGCGGATGATTGATTTGAAGGTAATCACCGGTTCGGGCTACCACGTAAACCCGAAAGTGCTTGGCTACACAACCTGCACCTACATCGGCGTGAAATTGGAGAAAGGCTCTATGTATAAGGACGTTGTGCCTGAATTGGAGAAAATACCGGAAGTTGTTGAATGCCACTTCACCACCGGCCCGTACACAATGCTGATAAAGCTTTATGCCCGCGACAATCAGCATCTTATGGAGCTTCTCAACGACAAAATCCAGATGATCCATGGTGTCGTTGCGACAGAAACCCTGATTTCGCTCGACCAAAGCATGAACCGCGAAATTCCAATACACTACGAAGAATAGCGTTTCAACGCCTAAAAAAGACATAAAAGGGGTCAAACCGAAATTGCGGTGCATATGTTAAATTGAGCCGGATGGAATGTTAAA
>ERZ780013.699-NODE-699-length-9856-cov-2.97725_pt1 | contig 9856 bp, 10 predicted proteins | sample MGYA00511178_ERZ780013 | MGnify/ENA primary metagenome ERZ780013 (study PRJEB29588, sample SAMEA2149568) | human gut metagenome | biome: human gut; feature: human-associated habitat; material: faeces | place: Denmark | collected 2008/2010 ... | reverse complement strand
GGGTCTCATCGGCGGCATCATCGGCGGCAAATAATCAAGCCACTCGACAAGCGGTGTAATTTCGGTTACACCGCTTGATTTTTTATAAGGATTTGTTATGAAGCACTTTAAAATCTCATTATGTATATTGCTGATGCTCGCGTGTCTTTGCTCCTGCGGCAAAAAAAAGCAGGAGGATTATACCACACCTGCCGTCTCATATCCCGAAACAACCGTTCCCGTTGAAACGACAACAAAAAAGATTGAAAAAACCACGGCCGAATCCACGAAGCCTCAAAGCACGGCTCCCGCCGCAGTCAGCACGGAAACAACGGAATACGAAGCACAATACGGCGATTCGCAGCTTGACTTCGATACGGACAACAAATTTGTTGACGCCGTAGTCGCGAAATACGGAATTGACCGCGAAGGTCTTATAACAGCATATTCGGTAAAGGGCAGAGACAGTAACTACGTCTGGCAATTTAACGGCAGCCGAGACGAAAACGGCAAGCTCATAAGAAACGCCGACACGCTTAAATACGTTTATTACGTAAACGCCGATTGCTCCAAGGTAAGCCGTACCGGCGGCTATACGGGAAATGACGGTTGTTCCTTAAAGGACGGACTGACGGTATTTTTACTTACACAAAAGGTTCTGATACCTAATTTGCAGGAGCAGATAGACCGAAACTCATAATTACAATATAAAAATATGTCGGACTGTAAAAAGCACGTTTTTACAGTCCGATTTTTTGTACGTATTTCAAAAAACTCTGACGGAGATTTTAAGACGCTGTTTTTTTGTCTCTCCGATTTTGCCGCAAAACACAAACCGTCCCTTGTGCCGCACCGATATTATCTCGTCCTCTTTCGGTATATATGATGAATTGACGGTCATTTTGCCGTTTACAAATATAAGCTTTTGCATAAAAAGCCGCTGCGACTCGCTGCGCGATAGTTTATAAACCGCGGCAACCATCGCGTCAAGCCGCAGAGACGGCACCGTAACCGTCCGCTCCTCCGGCAAGGCTCCGGCAAAGTCCGGAGGAGATAAGGTCATCTCACATCGCACCGTGGTGTGCTTGACCCTATCAAGATTGTCGAGCACAAAGCGTGCAACCTTTTTTTCGCAAAAGACGTATCCGCAATTATCATCCGTGAGAATATCGCCTATTGTCTCTCTCTTGATGCCGAGTCCCATAAGCGTACCGAGAAAATCACGGTGAGTGAGCTCGTCGGCAAACTTTTTTGCCACCGGTGAAATTTTCACCCACACAAAATCGCATTCGGCTGCTTTTTCCTCCTCACTCTTTTCGCCGAAAAGAGCCGCACGACGCTCGGCAAGCGGATAGCCGCCGTAAAGATACACCCTCGAAAACAGCTGTGCAGATGCTAAAGTGCTTTGCTCGTCAAGCGTTAAAAAATCGGAGCTTACGGTTCTTCGCTGCTCGACGGCGCGCAGCGACAGCTCCGCGAAGCGCTTCTTCAGTTTGTTTTCGTCATTGTCCAAAATCCGAACGCCTCCTTTAAATCGATAATATAATATCAAAACACAAGTCGCGTGTAAAGTACCGTTAAAAAAGGGACGAGCCGCCGTTACAGCGGCTCGTCCCTTAAGCGAGGAAACCAAAATTTCGTTATTGTTGAGTAATAATGCGTTAGATAAGCGAACGATAGAGTTCTGCAATCTCTTCAACGCTTGTGTCGCGGGGGTTACCGGGACGGCAGGCATCCGCATACGCAGACTCCGAGAGGAACTGTATATCCTTTTCTTTAACGATTTCTTTAAGGTCTGCGGGAATACCTACATCGGAAGCAAGGCGTTTTACTGCATCAACAGCAGCCTTTCTGTACTCATCCTGAGTCATATCGTCTGTACCCTTTACGCCCATAGCCTTTGCTATATCTCTGTATTTTTCACCGGTAGCCGGAGCATTATATTCCATAACAGTCGGAAGAATAATTGCATTTGCAACACCGTGAGGTGTGTCGTAAAGCGCGCCGAGCGGATGAGCCATAGAGTGAACTATGCCGAGGCCGACATTTGAGAAGCCCATTCCGGCTATGTACTGACCGAGAGCCATTTCCTCTCTGCCCTCGGGGGTGTTTTCAACAGCACCTCGAAGAGCGCGAGAAATTATTTCGATTGCCTTCAAATGGAACATATCGGAAAGCTCCCAAGCGCCCTTTGTGATGTAGCCCTCAATAGCGTGTGTAAGAGCGTCCATACCGGTTGCGGCAGTAAGCCCCTTTGGCATACTCGACATCATATCCGGGTCAACAAAAGCAACTACCGGGATATCGTGAACATCGACGCACACCATTTTTCTGTTTTTCTCGGCGTCGGTTATAACATAGTTTATGGTAACCTCAGCGGCTGTGCCTGCGGTTGTGGGAACGGCAAAAATCGGAACAGCCTTATTCTTTGTGGGAGCCACTCCCTCAAGGCTTCTGATATCTGAAAATTCGGGATTCGCAACAACTATGCCAATCGCCTTAGAGGTATCCATTGAGGAGCCGCCGCCGATTGCGATAAGATAATCGGCGCCTGAAGTCTTAAATTCCTCAACGCCGTGCTGACAGTTTTCTATTGTGGGATTAGCCTTGATGTCAGAGTATATCTCATAGTCAAGTCCGGCTTTATCAAGAACATCCGTAACCTTTTTGGTAACTCCGAATTTAAGAAGATCGGGGTCCGAACAAATAAAAGCCTTTTTAAAGCCTCTGCCCTTTGCCTCGTCGGCAATGCTCTCTATTGCGCCCTTGCCGTGATAAGAAGTCTCATTAAGAACAAATCTGTTAGCCATAACTTATTCCTCCGTATTCAATAAAATAAATTTAACGGCAACGTGGGTAAACGTTTAACCATCTACGTTAAAATTTTAACAACCGTTTTTTGAAAAATCAATAGGCAATACTCACAAATAATCAAAAAAATTTTTGACACTTAAAAGACCTGCCCTCGCCGCAAAGCGAAAACAGGTCTTGGAATCATAAAACCATATAAGACTTACGAGCCGGAAACTATCCAGCCTATGCCGTATGTCACGGTGGTCATTATAAGCCCGGCTATAAGTACGCCGAGGGCGATTATCGGAAATGCCTTTTTAGGCGGTATTTCCAAAAGCGACGCCATAAGCGCGCCCGCCCAGCCGCCGGTTCCGGGAAGCGGAATCGCAACGAACAGCAAAAGCCCCCACTGCTTACCGCGGTTTATTTTATCTCGATTCTTTTCGGCTTTTGCTTCAAAGTGCTTTATTATTTTGTCAAAGCCCTTTATCTTTCTCAGCCACTCGAATATCTTTTTGATGAACAAAAGGATAAACGGTATCGGCACAAGATTCCCGAGATACGAGATGATGAATGCCTGAAGCATATTCATATTGAGCAGTCTTGCGGCTATCATACCGCCGCGGTTCTCAAGAATCGGGAACAGCGAAATTATAAGCACCGTAAGCCATGACGGTATGGTGTCTCCGAACAGATGCACCATTTTTTCCGCGAGATTTTCTGTCGCGGACAGCGTCATAAAGTACTGCGAAAATGTAGACAGCATATAATTCTCCTTATAATCAGATAGAGTGCTCCGTCAAATAAGCCTTTGCTTTTTTGAGAATAGCCTTGTCGTTTTCATAATTAAGGGTCTTATAAGCATTATCATAGCTTAACCAAATGTAGTCCTCAATTTCCTCCGGCTGAATAACGGTTCTTGTATCTTTTGTGGAGGCGATATAAATTATAACCGTTTTTTCTATTCTGCCCTGAATCGTATACTCCGAACGGCTCTTAAATTCCGGAAGAATGGCTATATGAAGCCCGGTTTCCTCAAGGACCTCGCGTCTTGCGGTATCCTCGTTGCTCTCGCCCTCTTCGACGTGGCCTTTGGGGAAGCCCCAATTTGCGCTGCGCTTGTTTTTGATAAGCAAAAATCTTCTTTCGCCCGCTATTTCCCGGTAAACTATCGCGCCGCAGCTGCGCTCATAAAGACAATCTATCGAATAGGAGCCTTTTTTGTACATAAACGCGAGCGCGTCACGCACATCATTTACTATAAATCTTTTACTCTTTGGCGACACAACAATAATTACGCCTTTTGTCTTAGGTATTTTAACGGTGGCTATTACCCTACCGTCAAAATTTCTTACGGGGTGATTTATGCCCATAATAAAGGCGCCCTTTACGGGAGAGTGCGGCTCAAGCCCGCTTTCGACGGTACCGTAATTAAGGCGGTACTGCGTCTTGCTGTTGCCGTCAAAGAATCCTATGGGTCTTGTGACCCTCACTTTGACAAACCTTCCCAGCATCGTGGTTCTCCTTAGAAAAATCTGAAAATATTATACAGGTTTTTTTCGCTCGTTTCAAGACAAATTTAAACATTAAGGCTCAAATCACGCCTCAATGGTTAAATTGACATTAAAATTACTGTTTTTGTAATAAAATTTTAATCAAAAGGGATTGTGAAAAGCAGTAATTTACGATAAAATATACTCATTATATTAAGCTGTTGTGTGAAAGGGTGTCAATTATGGCAGATGACAAGAAATTCGGCAATAACGATTTTGAGGATATTTACAGTTCTTCCGAAAAGGACGGTTACGAGGATATATACAGCGACAGCGAGGAGGAGGGACGTGCAGTCTCTTCCGACAAGAAGGGTGATGACGATTTCGAGGACTTCTTCACGGGGAGAGACGACAAATCAGATAACGAAGATTTCGAAAACGAGACTTCCGTTCCGCGCCACAGAGAGATAAACACAAGCCCGGAGGTCAAACCTTACAGCTACAACTATAACAGAGCCGCAAATTCAAGAGCCAAAAAGGTTTCAGACGAGCACGGCTTTACCGATATTTCAAGCGGCAAGCAGCCGAGAGAAAAAAAGCCTCACCGACACAGCGCAGGCAAGATAATCGGTATAGTCATATTGATTTTACTGGTGCTCTGCGCCGCCTTTGCCGCAGTTACATACCATCAGGCAAAGAAGCTGCTCGGCGAGGTCAACTACTCTCCGCTTCAGGAGAACGAATACATAGATTCTTCAAAGCTCGCACATTCGGATTCGGTACGCAACATTCTCCTGATAGGCGTTGACGCGCGCGAGGGGGAAAGTTCAGACAGCACAAGGTCCGACACCATGATGATTCTTTCCATTGACGAAAAGAACAAGCAGTTAAAGCTCACCTCCATTCTTCGCGACACATATGTTGAAATTCCGGGCTGGAAGTGGAACAAGATAAACGCGGCGCAGAGCCACGGCGGCAGGCAGCTGCTTGTAGACACAATAGAATACAATTTCAAAGTGGATATAGATAACTATATGCTTGTGAACTTTGATATGTTTACCACTATAATCGACGAGCTCGGCGGCGTAGATGTTGAAGTAACCGAAAAAGAGGCAAACTACATAAACGCGCGTTACAATATGACTCAGGCCGAAAAAGACGCTTTCCCCGGAGCCACAAACGCCGGTGTAAATCACTTCAGCGGTATGCAGGCTCTTTGGTACAGCCGTATGCGCTATCTCGACAGCGACTTCTACCGCACACAGCGTCAGCGCAAGGTCATTTCGGCAATTATAGATAAGGCAAAATCAAATCCGACGGCACTCTATTCGATAGCCGAAAAGGTTATGCCGATGATTGAAACTGATCTTACCACGGACGAGCTTGTAAATCTCGCAAAGGGCTCCGTAAAATATATGAAATACGATCTTGCCCAGATGCAGGTTCCGATTGACGGAAGCTGGAAGAGCGTTAAAAAATCAGCCGGCAACGTGCTCTCGATAGATATGGATAAAAACGTTTCGGCAATGCGCACATTCATATACGAAAAGGCGGATACCTCAAATAACGAGACTACAACGGAGAATTCCAAAAAGAAATAATTTTTCAGGAGATATAATATGAAAAAAGCTGAATTATCACTTGCCGGCGAATTTAAAGTAGGCAAGGTTGACGACAGAATCTTCGGTTCGTTCATAGAACACCTCGGCAGAGCCGTTTACGGCGGAATATATGAGCCAAATCACCCCTGTGCCGACGAAGACGGGTTCAGAAAAGACGTTATCGACGAGGTTAAAAAGCTTCGCGTACCGATAGTGCGCTACCCCGGCGGAAACTTTGTTTCCGGATACAGGTGGGAGGACGGTGTAGGTCCCATAAGCGAAAGGCCGAAAAGGCTTGAGCTCGCCTGGGGCGTTACAGAGCCCAATCTCTTCGGCACGGATGAATTTATGAAGTGGTGCAAAAAGGCGGACACAGCTTGTATGATGGCCGTAAACCTCGGTCTGCGCGGAGTCGACGACGCAAGAAATCTTGTTGAATACTGCAATCACCCGTCCGGCTCATATTACAGCGATATGCGACGTAAAAACGGTGCCGAAAGCCCTTACGGTATAAAGCTGTGGTGCCTCGGAAACGAGATGGACGGCGGTTGGCAGCTCGGCCACAAGGAAGCGAAGGAATATGCTTTTTTGGCGGATCAGGCATCAAAGGCAATGAAACTAACGGATGACTCAATCGAAACCGTAATTTGCGGCAGCTCCAACGACCATATGAAAACCTTCGGCAAGTGGGAGGATACCTGCCTCGACATAGCCTACGACAGCGTAGATTACATATCGCTTCATCAATACTACGACAACAAGCTCGGCGACACGCAGAGCTTCCTCGCTAAGAGCATGGCTATGGACGAATTCATAAAAACGGTAATTTGTATATGCGATTCCGTAAAGGGCAGAAAGCATTCAAAACACACCGTCAATCTCTCCTTTGACGAGTGGAACGTTTGGTTCCACTCAAACGACGACGAGGTAGAGAAGTGGAGCACCGCTCCGCACCAGCTTGAGGATGTATACACCTTTGAGGACGCACTTTTGGTCGGGCTTATGCTGATAACTCTGTTAAAGCATGCCGACAGGGTTAAGGTCGCGTGTCTTGCACAGCTTGTAAACGTCATAGCCCCCATTATGACGGAAAACGGCGGCGGAATTTTTGAGCAGACTATATTCTATCCGTTTATGCACGCGTCAAATTACGGCAGAGGAACCGTTTTACTCTCAAACACAGTATGCGGCAAGCACGACACAAGAGAGTTTACCGATGTTCCGGGCGTGGACTCCGTGGCGGTTTTAAGTGACGACGGCAACGCTCTTACCGTATTTGCGGTAAACAGAGACCCGAGCGAAAGCTATGATATGTGCATAAAGCTTTTAGATCTTGAAGACTTTTCGGGCAAGGAGCATATTGAAATGTGCGGCTTTGACAAAAACGCGGTCAACGGATTCGACAAAATAAACGTCTTCCCCGTAAGCGGAGAAATCCCCACGGTTGACGGCAAAACGGCACACGCCGTTTTAAAGCCGCTTTCATGGAATGTTATAAGATTTTATAAAAACAAATAATAAAGAAGGATTGAGAATTATGGCAAAATGTCCCAAGTGCGGAGCAAAGCTTCATTGGTACGACTTCCGTGCCGAATGTAAGCACTGCGGAGTTAATATCCCCAACTACAAATGGGAAGAGAGGCTTGAAAATGATGCCGATACGGCCGAGACATCATTCGCAAAGCTGCATTACAAAATGAGTAACTTCAAATACGGCACGATAGGCTCTCCGCTTATGATAGTGCGCCTTGTTTTTACTCTTTTGCCGCTTGTGGCTTTTGTTGTGCCGCTTGTAAAAATCACGCTCTGCTTCCCGTTTTTCGAAAAAACGGAGAGTGTTTCATTTCTCACGTTTATACTTAACTATTTGACCAAATATGATATAAAGGCTTCGCTCTCGCTGATGCAAGGCGAGGCACTCGGCGGTGTTTTTGCAAAAATGTTTCTCGGCGTGGGATTTGCGTTTTTGGCCGCCGCGCTCGGAGTTGTAAATTTCTTCGTTGTGCTTATAGCGTCAATGTCACTCAGCAGCAAAGCCGACACGGTATTAAACATCCTCAGCACCGTTTTTTGGAGTCTTTCGGCATACTTTGTTTACGCCTTTTTAAATGCCGCGGCCGAAACAAGCGTAAACATAATCACAGGCTCGGTATCCCCGTTCTTTGCGGTAGGAATAGCGTTGTTCCTCGCAAATGTCATAATCAATATTGCGGTGTCCAAAAAATTCAAAAACAAAAAAGCCACAGATCCGTCTATGGAAGAAGCCATAGAAAAAGAGCTTCGTGAGCTCCGTGAAAAAGACAGCGAGCCGGTAGCCGAATAAAGTCTTAAAAACTTGTCCCCCTCATACATTTAGTATGAGGGGGTGTTTTTTTGAAATGTATAATTTTGACTAAGAGAGGGCTTACGGCGATAACCGCTGTCACATTATCCGCGCTGCTTATCGTATTCGGAATCTGCGGCAGAAAAAGCGCACTCAGCTCTGCCGCTGCCGAGGAGGGTAAACGGCTTCTGCCCATCTACTGCGTTGAGACGGGCGAAAAAAAGGTCGCAGTCACCTTTGACGCTGCTTGGGGAGCCGACGACACGGAAAGGCTCATAGAAATTTTAAAAAATCACAATGCCAAGGCTACGTTTTTCGTCGTCGGGGAATGGGCGGAAAAATATCCCGACAGCGTAAAGGCGTTTTATGCCTCCGGACACGAGATAGGAAATCACTCTGCATCGCACAATATGTATTCGAGTCTTACAGAGAGCGAAATCATAAAAGACATAACACTCTGTAACGAAGCGGTAAAAAAAGCCATAGGAGTTACACCCGTTCTTTTGCGCGCTCCGTCGGGGGATTATACAAATGACACGATAACCGCGGCGACAAAGCTCAATATGAAAACAATACAATGGTCCGTCGATTCGCTTGACTGGAAGGGACTTGACACCGATGAAATAGTAAAGCGCGTAACGGATAAGACCGAGTGCGGTTCAATTATACTCTTTCACAACGATATAAAAAACACGCCCGACGCGCTCGACCGAATTCTCACGGATCTTGAGAAAAAAGGCTATTCGTTTGTTACGGTAAGCGAGCTTATATACGACGGCGATTACAAAATAGATTCAGCCGGCAAGCAAATCAAAAATGCCGCCGCGAATTGAACGCTCCGCCGTATAAAAAATTCGATTGAAAATTTTATCCGAAAAATACATTTTTACTTGTCTCTTTACCGTATAAAGAATTTATAACTGCGCAAAATATAATATCATCTTACGGGAGGTGACATTATGGAAAATAAGGGTGTAAAATGCGATGTATGCGAATGCGTACACAACACCGCCGGCTGCGGCTGCGACAGAAGCGTTATCGAGGTAACTCATGACTGCTCATGCACAAATCAGCAGATTCAGGACCCGCATTTCTGCAAGAGCTACGAAAAGAAATAAGCACGCGAATTAAAGAAAAAAGGAGCCGTAAAAACCACTGTTTTTACAGTTCCTTTTTTATTATCGGTCAAAGCTTTTTTAAATCAACGTTTTTGTTGTTTGACGATGCGGCGCAAGCGGCACAATTGCCGGAGCAGCCTATACACTTGCCTTTTTTGCGGCGCCTGACTATAAAGACCGTTGCCGCCGCCACAGCCGCCGCCAAAATGCAGATAATCACAATGTCGGCGATACTCATACAAGAAGGCCTCCGACGCTGTAAACTATAAATGACGCTATGTACGCAACGGCGCACTGCATAAATACAACGCCGACTGTTTTAATGCGCGAGCCGAGTTCCTTTTTAATGGTGGCAACAGCCGCAACGCACGGTGTATACAAAAGGGTAAACACAAGGAAGCTGACAGCCGAAAGCCCCGTAAACAGGCTCGGAAGAACAGAGCCGAGCTGCGCCGTGCCCGTATTCATAAGAACAGACAGCGTACTTACAACGGCTTCTTTTGCGGTAAAGCCCGATATAAGCGCCGTTACCGCTCGGCCAACAACGGA
>ERZ780013.697-NODE-697-length-9892-cov-2.411_pt1 | contig 9892 bp, 4 predicted proteins | sample MGYA00511178_ERZ780013 | MGnify/ENA primary metagenome ERZ780013 (study PRJEB29588, sample SAMEA2149568) | human gut metagenome | biome: human gut; feature: human-associated habitat; material: faeces | place: Denmark | collected 2008/2010 ... | reverse complement strand
TATTATGTCAGCGAGCGCATAACCGTTTCAACTAACTTTGCGCTTACTTACACGAAGACAAAATTCAACAGCGATGGGCTTTTGGCTATTGCAATGAAAAAGATGCCCAACATGAGCATTTACGAGCAAGACCCGGTGACTGGTGAAGACACTGGCCGTTTTTACGAAATGTTGCAATCTGCGTCAAGTGTGTTCGACAAGAATCAAAAGGACTTGGTAAACCCGGTGGCAAGTGCCTACTTGGCCAAGAAGACGAGGAGTACATACGACCTTGTGCCCGAACTGGTGATAAACTATCGCCTTCTTGGTACGGATGATCAGCACACACGTCTCGATTGGCGTGGTAGTGTGTTGATGAGTGTATATAATCAATACGACGATTCATTTTATCCAGCAGAACTCAAAACCGTATCGTGGGACAATGGGGTCAATACAGCTTCTTCGTCAAGCTTGAAGAGCGTGAATTTTAATACGAAGCAGACACTCACGTTTACTCCGCATTTCAACAATATGGATCACTCTCTCATCATGATGGGGCGGTTTGAGTTGAATTCGGGCACAAATAGCTCTCAGTCTAACGGAGCCAAGCTACTTCCTTCTGGTGGCATCGAAAGCCCTGATGCCGGCGGAGTGAATACGGGTCTGGCATCATCATATTCACAGTCGCGCACCATGTATTTCACTTTGTCTGCGCATTATGCATACAAAGGCAAGTATATGGCAGATTTCTCTATGCGTGCCGATGGCACCACGAAGTTTGGCCCCAACAAGCGTTGGGGGTATTTCCCGGCATTGTCGCTGCGGTGGAATATATCTGACGAAGAGTTTATGAAGCCTGCACGCAAATGGCTTTCAATGCTTTCGTTGCGTCCGAGCTGGGGACGTGTGGGAACGGCACCGAGGATTGACTACCTGTATACAAGTAAATATGCTTCGGGAAACAAATACATCGACATGCAGACTATGTACCCTTTAAACATACGCCTTACCGATTTGCGTTGGCAGGAAACGTCAAGTTACAACTTGGGTGTTGATATTGGTTTGTGGGATGACAAGTTGACCATGGCCATCGAGACATACCGTTCCACCACATCAGACATCCTTCTTGAGAATTATCGCATACCGTCTAACAGCGGTTTCGTGACAGTGCCTTACCACAATAGTGGCAAGATGCGCAATGTCGGTTGGGAGTTCCACGTAAACACCAACAGGCTGATAAAATTCGGAAAGGCTATAATGGACGTAAATGCCAACTTTGGCAACAACCGCAACGAGATACTTGAAATGGACGAATATGTGCTCAAGTCGCTCAATTCAACTTTTGCCTATAAGAATGGTGAGTGGTTGCGTCGCGTTCAGCTGTTCAATCCCCAGGGAGCCATTTATGGCTTCAGGTACAAGGGTGTCTACCAATATAATTATGAGACATTCAAGGATCTCGATGAAGAGCAGCGTGCTGCCTTCCTGGCTTCCGGTAAGACAGCTCCTGTAGCCTTCAATTCAAAAGGCCAGGTTATTGTTGACTCTGAAGGCAACCCATTGCGCATGCGCTACAACTATAATAATGATGGCACGGGCAAGAATTACCCATTCACCGGTGGAGATGCAATATATGAAGACATAAACCATGACGGTAATATCGATGCTCTCGACATTGTGTACCTTGGAAGCTCATTGCCCAAGCTTGTCGGAGGGTTTGGCTTTACCTTGACATACAACAAATGGCGCTTTACAGCCCAGTTTGCTTACCGTGTAGGTAATATGATATTGAATATGGCCCGACTTCATGCTGAGTCTATGACTGGAAATGACAATCAGAGCCAGGCAGTGAACTACAGATGGCGCAAGGAAGGCGATGTGACGTCGATACCGAGGGCAATGTTTGGTGAGACTTCCAACTATAACACTTTGGTCAGCGACCGGTTTGTTGAGTCGGGATCTTATTTGCGCGCCAGTTATTTCCAGCTTTCCTATGCGTTGGAAAAGAAACAGCTGAAAGCTCTGGGATTAAACCGTATATCATTGTATGCCAGCGCAAACAATCCTTTTGTAATCACAAAGTACACTGGCGTCGACCCTGACATAAGCGCTTGGGGATATGACCCGGCTATAGATAACGCACAAACGCCACGTACGCGTTCATATACATTAGGTGTAACTGTTGATTTTTAAATGAAAGATGTTATGAGAATAAAAAATATAATTTGGGGCGTATTCGCTGCTGGCGTTATGTCATCAGGACTTTCGTCTTGTGGCGACTTTCTGGAACTCGAGCCCCAGAACGAAATAATATTAGAGAAGTTCTGGAATGAGAAGGCCGACGTTGACGGTATCATCGCTGGCTGTTATTCTGGCATGCAGTCAAACAACCTGATGCTCCGCATGATGATATGGGAGAGTTCCGGAGCGACAACATATCCAGAGGGCAGAACCTGGACAAGGATTTGAACATAGAGAATGTCCTCAAGGAAAACATCCTTGCAACAAACTTCTATACAACATGGGACGGCTTTTATAGTATCATCAATAGGTGCAACACGGTGATAAAATATGCTCCGGGCGTTGCAAAGAAAGACCCGAACTTTAGCGACAGTGAGCTAAAGGCCGACATTGCAGAAGTTACGGCATTGCGCGCGCTTTGCTAGTTTTATTTGATACGCACGTTCCGTGACGTGCCGTATTCAACCGAGGCGTTTATAGATGATAACCAGAAGATGGATTTGCCTGCCACTAAGTTTGATGTTGTGCTCGACACCCTCATTGGCGACCTTGAGAGAGTAAAAGACGACGCTGTCGAGAAATACCCAGAGGCAAGTTCGGCGCAACGCCTCTATCAGACAGGGCGCATTACCAAGATGGCCATCTATGCCATGTTGTGCGAGATGTATTTATGGAAGAAAGACTATAACAACTGCATACGTTACGCTGATCTTGTCATCGACAGGATGAAGAAGCAGGCTAAAGAAGCCAATGGCGGCATGGTCAATGATGACTATGCAAAAACCAACGGCTACCCTCTGATTCCCACCGACTATAACAGCTCAATGTCTACTTACGGATATGCCTATAACCAGATATTCGGTACAGGCAATAGTTCCGAAAGTATCTTTGAGCTGACCTTCATGCCAGATGACAACATGCCATCTAACGGAGCCGTTAGTCTTTGCTATGGCAACTCCAAGAACTCCGGCATCATGGGATACGCATCAGCATCGTCATTTATAGGCGATGACATGGAGTCTAAGACCTTTGCCGTGTTCAACAACAAGTATGATGCGCGGGCGTATGAAAATATCATGCGTGGCAATGTTATAATAAAGTATGCGCACACGCTGTCGCAGATTAACTTTTCTTCTGGTACGGCTGAGGTTACGGTGATTGGCTTTTTCCCGGAAAACAAAGTTAAGACCAACTGGATAATATATCGCCTGTCGGACATAATGCTCCTAAAAGCCGAGGCTTTGGCTCAGTTGATAAGCAATAATGAAACCTTTACGGAACAAGACGAGCGTTACTACAACGAAGCGTTTGCTTTGGTAAATGCGGTCAACAAGCGTTCTTTGTGCCAGCCGTTAAGCCAGATTAAAGATACGCTTGTGGCTACAGCTTACAACACAAAGGAGAAAATAGAGTTGCTCGTCATGCAGGAGCGCCAGCGTGAATTGATGTTTGAAGGAAAACGGTGGTATGACCTCGTCCGTCGTTCACTCAGGGATGGTAACACAAATTTCCTCAGCACACAGGTGCTCCAGAAATTTACCTCCAATACGTCTGCCATACAAAACAAGTTCAGAAAGCTTGATGCCATCTTTTGGCCATATAATGTAGACGAGTTGAAAGTGAACAAGAATTTGCATCAGAATCCTGCTTTCGGTAGTGGTGAGAATAATAGTTATAAGAATAATTGAGATTGGTATCAACATAAATGTAAAATGGAGAATTCTATGAAGCGGCTAAAATACATATTTGTCGGTGTCGTATGCGCACTGACCGGGATGGCTACCGTAAGTTGCTCTGACGAACCTGATGATGAGAATTTCTATACATTTACAGGTGAGATGATGAGCGACTATTTCAGGAACAGGCCGGAATACAGCGACTTTGCTTACATTGTCGACCAGGCTGGCATGACCGATTTGCTGTCGGCATACGGCCACTATACATGCTTCCTTCCTTCAAACAAGGTGGTTGAAAACTATTTGAACAAGAAGGGTTTGAATAGTGTAAAGGATCTTACCCGGGAACAGTGTGACACCATCGCACGCACGCATCTTGTCAATAACATGTATGCGACTATTGACATGAACGACGGTACGCTGAATACTGCCAACATGAACAAGAGGTACATACAGATTACTCATACTGTAGACAAGAACGACAACTCTGTCGTACAACTCAACCGTATGTCAAACATCATTTTCGAACTGAAAGACGATTCTGTAGAAAACGGAATAATCCACCCGATAGATGTCTTGCTTGAGAATTCCAACAGTTCAATATCTGATGTTTTGAAGGCAAATGACAGGATACGCATCTTTTACGAAGGTCTTGTTGCCACCGGCCTGCGTGACACACTCATTAAGACGAAAGACGAGTCGTATGACGGTTCGAAATATGGAACATATTCATACACGTCTGATTTCTGGCGCGAGATAGCTGTCGCTCCTGAGGAGAAAAAGTATGGTTTTACTGTTTTTGTCGAGCCTGATGACTTGTATGAGAAAAAGTTCAAGGAATACGGCATTTCCACATCCAACGGCATGGTAAGGGCTCTTTATGACCTTGCATGCATGATTTATGACCCTGTTTTTGCCGACGACGATGATTACAAGGCAGCCTATGGCTTTGACAAGATCACAGACAGGAATAATCCTCTCAATATGTTTATGGCCTACCACATACTCACGCGCGACGTGATAGGGTGGAACAAGCTTACTCCGATAGAGGTTCACTCCGGCATAGTGGATGGTGCCATAGGCATTAAGATAGACAAGATGAATCCTTGCGACTGGTATGAAACATTGATGCCTCGCACCATGATGAAGCTGGAGCAGGCCACGGTGCGCGAATATATGGGGAATTCTGAGCGTGGGCAAAGATACATCAACCGCCGTGTAGATGACAAGTTTTCCATTGATGGCAGTAAAATCCAGCCCACGGTCGAGGCCGACTATCTGCAGGATGCACCCAATGGGCGGTATTTCTATATTGACGATATCATTGCCTTCAATAAGGACACTCAGGAGAAGGTGCTGAACGACAGGATAAGGATGGACTTTTCCACTATCTTCCCCGAAGTGATGACAATGAACATGCGTCTTAACGGTGACCCGACAAAGGATGATGAAAGTTCTAAAGCCGACCAGACATTTAAGAACGGAAAGAATTATTGGTTCCCAAAGGGCTATCTTGACAATGTGACCATGGAAGGTAACGGAGTGCTTGTATACCGTCGCCCTCACTGGAACTTCTGGTCGTACGAAGGTGATGAATTCAATCTGTTTGGCGACTATGACTTTACATTCCGATTGCCTCCGGTGCCATACGAAGGTGAGTATCAGATTCGCCTGGGATTCTGTGCCCTTGATACCCGTGGCGTTGCACAAATCTACTTCGATGGTAAGCCCCAGGGCATACCTGTAGACATGCGTAAGCGCTTGTCTGACGAGACAATACTCGGCGACCAGTTCGGCACAAAGAAGTGGGCAGACATGACAGATGAGGAGAAGGCTGAAGACCAGAAGATGCTTAAAAACCTCGGTTATTATCGTGGTGCCTACGGTGGCTACCATTCAAGCGGTTCCACAATCAACGAGTTTGTAGACAACCCGCGTACATACAGGCTTGTGCTTTGCACTGTGCACATCAACCCGAAGAAAGACCATTATATCCGCGTACGTTGCACATCGTCGAGCAAGCTTGGTAACAACAACGAGTTTATGATGGACTACTTAGAGATTGTTCCCAAAAGTGTTTATGGGATATCGTCGAGTGGTGCAATGGAGACAGATCTGTAATTGATTGAAAATTAAAAAAGTTATGGCAAGATATAATATAACAAACAAAAGGTTGTTGGGAACTGTTGCGGTGGCCTTGAGCATTGTGGCATGTACTGATAATTGGGATGAGCACTATAACATGGGTTCTCCTTATGACGGAAACTTGTGGGAAGCAGTTTTATCCAATCCCAATCTGACAAATTTCGCACGCGTCATCGAAGCATGCGGGTATGATTCGTCATTGGTAAGTTCTCAGATGTTTACAGTGTTTGCTCCGACAAACGATTATTTCACTGCAGAGGATGCAAATGCTCTGATATCGGCATACAATGAGCAGAAAGCCAAGCATGTGAAAGACAACGACAACATGACAATAAAGGAGTTTGTCCAAAATCACATCGCCCTTTACAACTATTCCGTATCCAGCTTGAGCAACGACTCAATCGTTATGATGAACGGCAAGTATTTGCCTCTGACTTCCAGTTTTATTGGTGGGTCACAGATGTCGTCGAGCAAAACAGTTGGCAACGGTATCCTGTACACGGTCGACGGTCGGCTGCAATATTCCCCGAATGTGTTTGAATATCTTGAGAAAGATGCAGACCTTGATTCGGTTGCGCGCTTCCTTTATTCTTTCAATAAGTATGAGTTCCAGCCGGCATTGAGCGTGCCCGGCGACATCGTTGACGGCAAGACCCAGTATCTTGATTCCGTTACGACATTGACTAATGAAATTTTTGTAGAGTTGGAAGCCCGTCTCAGTTCTGAGGACAGCACATATTGGATGGTTGTTCCTACCAATGATGTGTGGAGCGCTTTGGTGCCAGAATACGAGAAATATTTCCAGTACGACAAGTCTGTTAACAAGCGTGACTCGTTGCAGTTTGTCAATGCTCGCATGGCCTTGCTCCGTGGAACGATATTCAGTCGTACCAACAACAGTGACCAGTCGGTCAAGGACTCTGCCATGTCTACAAATGCCGTACCGTATGGGATGCGTCGTTTCTTTTATGGCTCAAGTTCAGACAAGTATTACCAATATGAACGTCCGTTCGAGCCGGGTGGTGTCTTTTATGGGTCAACGTCTGACAAATGCAGTAATGGCCTCATATATAAGGCCGGTGATTGGCATATAGACAAGACACAGACATTCTTCCAGACTATACGTGCCGAAGGAGAAAACAATGAGCGCCTCGACTCCGTTGACCAGGCTTCGACAAATGCTCCGTTGGCCATCTACAAGGTGTCGCCAAGTAATAAGTTTTATGATAAGATTTCCGGCAAATCCTATTCAGAGATATCTCCTGCCAGTGGCGCTGCAACTAACATAAAGGCAGTGTTCAACATACCTGGTGTTTTGTCAAACATCGGCTACGATATTTATGTCGTAACAGTTCCTGCTTTAGCCGGCGACACATTGGCTTCTGCAGCAGATCGCCTGCCTACCAAGTTCAGAGTCAGGATGGCTTATAACGACGAGAACGGGAAGCAGCCTGCAAAGGAGTCTAACTGGACTTTGCTTCAGCAGGCTTTGCAGACAACTCCCGATGCTGTAGATACGTTCCTGGTGGCAGAGAATGTCAAGGTGCCATATTGTTCATGGGGTTCCAACATGCAGCCGCAGGTTAAGATTATCTTCGATACGCGTGTAAGCAATGCTGATGTGAGGGAAGGAGTATTCAACCGTATCCTCCGCATTGACTGCATTGTTTTCAAGCCACATGATGAAGAATAAAACTTATTAACATAACTATAAAGTGACATCAAAATGAAGCTCAATAATATCAGATATAATAAAACACGTTATTGTGTTCCGGCTGGGGCATTAATGCTATGCATGGGGATGTTGGTGTATGCTCCTAATGTGTTGGCCCAGACCGACGAACCAGATGTTGTCATGAAGAAATCCGATACCCCAAAGCAACGGCAGTATACTCTGCGTGCTGTCGAGGGGCGTGTTACAGATGCCGATGGCAACCCTGTGTTTGGTGCAATGGTTAAGGCCATGAATGTCGAGGGCTACAGTACGCTTACAGAGGAAGATGGTACCTACAAGCTTTATGTCCCTGTGTTTTCCAGTTCGTTGATTGTTTCAGAGCCGAAACACAATCCTGTGGTCATCGGGTTGCTTAAGGGCGAGAGGCAATATGATGCAGTAATGCATTCAATGTCATTCACTGCCGACTACAGCGACGAACAGAATGAGTTTGGCGGCAAGAGCGCAACATCGTTCAACTATACGTCTGCCCTGAATGTAAAGGAGGAGATACAAAAACAGTTGGGCGGAATGGCCTATACCAAAATGCGTAACGGCACACCCGGCATAGGTGGCGACATCTTTATCTACGGCATTAATTCGTTGAATGTCAATGCCCAGCCTCTTGTCGTTGTCGATGGCGTTGTGCTCGACCAGCAGTATGGCCGAACGATGATTCATGACGGGTTTACCAACGACATCCTTTCAAACATAAGCCCGGCAGACATTGCCAAGGTTACAGTGCTTCGCAACGGGACGGCGCTATATGGCGCAAAAGGTGCCAACGGTGTCATACTGATAGAGACACATCGATGCAGAAGCCTGGCTACACGTATCTCTGCCACCCTCTCGGCTGGCGTGACCACCATGCCCAAGTTCATCGACATGATGGATGCCGAGCAGTACAGGGGGTATGCCTCGGAGATGCTGAAGACCACTTTGTCGAAAAACAGGGAGTTCAAGTTCCTTAACAATGATCCAGGCTATTATTATTACAACCAGTACCATAACAAAACCGACTGGAAAGACAAGATATACCGCACGGCCATATCTCAGAGCTATGGCATAACTGTCGAAGGCGGTGACAATGTTGCCACATATAATCTGTCGGTCGGATATACCAAGGCGAACAGCACCATGGAGTATAACGACATGTCGCGCCTTAACGTTCGGTTCAATACAGACATCAACCTGCTCAAGAATCTGTCTGTGAGGTTTGATGCTTCATTTGCCGACATAACACGCGACATAAGGGACGATGGCGCTCCTTCCGGCTATAGCGAAGGCACCCCAACGTCGCCTGCGTTCCTGGCCTATGCCAAGGCGCCGTTCCTCAGCCCCTACGCCTTCGGCCGTGGTGTCATATCCGATTCGCATCTCGATATTGTTCCCGAGAGCTACTTGGACGAGGCATTGGCCAACTATCCTGATTACAACTGGAAACTTGCCAATCCAGTAGCCTTGAATGAGTATGCAGAGGCTTCAAACAAGAACCGCTTTGAAAATTCGCTGTTAAACATATCAGTATGGCCCGAATACCGTTTTTCGCCCAATCTGTCGATAAGCGAGCACTTTAGCTATACATTGGTAAACACCAATGAGAAATACTATATTCCTATCAATGGTGTGCCGTCATACTACGTTGCAGCCGTCAACGGCTTCAGGACCAATGAGGTGCGTTCGCTTTTCTCAAAGCAAAACTCGGTCATGAGCGACACTCGCTTGTCTTGGCATAATAGGTACGACGCACACAACGTAGAGTTGTTTGGTGGTGCCCGCATTTTGTGGGAGTCGTATTTGCTCAACAATCAGTTGGGATACAACACCGGCAGCGACAAAACCCCTTTCATGAGTTCCAGCCTTATGAATGCCAGTTCGTTTGGAACTAAAGACAATTGGAACTCCCTGGCCTGGTATCTGCAGGCAAACTATGATTATATGGGCAAGTATTTCCTGCAGGGCAATGTCACCATTGAAGGTTCGTCTCGTTTCGGAAGCGAGGCTTCCGGTTTAGACCTGTTTGGTGCCAGATGGGGTGTGTTCCCGTCGGTGCAGGCATCGTGGGTGGTGACCAACGAGCCTTGGATGGCCAAATCCTCGGTGTTCGACTATTTGCGCCTGTCGGCAGGTTACGACG
>ERZ780013.695-NODE-695-length-9927-cov-1.56898_pt1 | contig 9927 bp, 11 predicted proteins | sample MGYA00511178_ERZ780013 | MGnify/ENA primary metagenome ERZ780013 (study PRJEB29588, sample SAMEA2149568) | human gut metagenome | biome: human gut; feature: human-associated habitat; material: faeces | place: Denmark | collected 2008/2010 ... | reverse complement strand
AGGGAAGAGAGAAGTTCCGGCGACCGTGATCTACCTGGGAAAAGTGCTCCCACCGGCAATTATGGTCATTCTCGTTGTATACTGTGTGAAGGGCATTGACCTGTTTACCGGCAATCATGGAATTCCGGAGTTACTGTCTGTGGCAGTGGTTGCGGGACTTCATATCTGGAAGCGGAATACTTTGTTGAGTATAGCTGCTGGAACGATACTATACATGATATTAGTGCAAGTAGTATTCTAAAACAGTGTGAAAGGGCAATTTTTCGCCCTTTTCACACTGTTTTTTTATAAAATTAAATGCTATAATGAGCGCAATAGGAATAATATGAGGGAGAAACGTAAGATAAAATGGAAAACGAAAACAAAGATGTAGCCGAAGAAACAAAGAAGGAAAATAAAGAGGAAATAAAAGAGGAAATAAAAGAAGCGACAAAGGAAGAAACAAAAGAAGAAACGACAAAAGAAGAAACCAAAGAAGAGACCAACGACAAAACGAAAAAAAGTAAGAAAGGTCTCTGGATCGGACTTGGAATCTTAGTAGTACTCCTGATAGCTTACGGAGTTGGAGCTTTTTATTATCACTCTCATTTCCTGTATCAGACATCGGTAAATGATACGGATTGCAGTAATCTGACAGCAGCCGAAGTGGCAGCGATCATGGACAGCCAGTCCCAGCAGTACAGCCTGCAGATATTTGGAAGAGATGAGAACGGCGTACAGGAAGAGATCGGAACGGTGACAGCACCGGAGATCGGAATGAACTGGGTGCACACGCAGGGAGCAGCGCAGAAGCTTTTGAACATACAGAATGAATTCCTGTGGATCGAGATGCTGTGGAGCGCACAGAATTATGATATGGTCCAGGGAGTAGCCTACGATGCAGATAAATTGCAGGAGCAGCTGGCCCAGATGCCTGCTTTACAGAAGAAAAATATGATTGAGCCGGAAGATGCATATATCAGTGAGTATTCCGAAAAAACGAAGAGCTATGAGATCGTTCCGGAGACACTGGGATCGACACTGGATCTGGACCAGGTAGAGGATGTGGTATCTGCAGCGATTATGGAGGGAGCTACTTCGGTAGATCTGGAAGAGCAGGGATGTTATAAGACCGTAAGGGTAACGGCAGAGGACACCGCACTGGTAAAAGCCTGCGATACCATGAATAAGTGGGTCAGTGCGCAGATCACCTATGACTGGAACGGCAATAAAGTTGTTGTAGACGGAGATACTATTCACGAATGGATCCAGGTGGGTGACAGGGATCTGCAGTTGGATGAGGAAGCTGTCGCCGAGTTTGTAGCGGAGCAGGCAAAAGAGTACGACACTTACGGCAAAAAGAGAAAATTTACCACTGTACAGGGCATTGAACTGAACCTGCCAAGCGGTGCATACGGTTGGAAGACAGACCGTGAGGAAGAGATCAAAGCATTGACAGAAGCCATTCAAAACGGTGAAACTGTGGATAAGGAATCGGCATACATCAGCAAAGGTGCTCAAAAAGGAAGCAATGATATCGGCAATTCTTATGTCGAGATCGATCTGACGAATCAGCATCTGTATCTGTTCAAGGATGGAGATATTGTTCTGGAGACAGATTTTGTATCCGGCAATATGAGTAAAGCTGACTGCGTGACACCGCCCGGAGTATTCGGCCTGACCTATAAGACCAGAAATGCAATATTGCGTGGTGCAAATTATGAAACACCGGTTAATTACTGGATGCCGTTTAACGGTAATGTTGGCATGCATGATGCAACATGGCGGAGAGCTTTCGGAGGAACCATTTATTTGACATCCGGTTCTCACGGTTGTATCAATCTGCCTTTACACATGGCAGCATCTATCTATGAGTATGTATCCACCGGCTTCCCGGTAGTATGCTATTATTACTAATTCTTTACTGAAGAGGGGACAATTGGAAGGAAGGCGACCCTATGAAACAACGTTCGGCAAAGAAAATAAGAAAATGGAAAGAAAAATTTGAGAGAGAACGTGAACTTAGACAGGAGATCCGGGCTGCAGCACCGGATATTCTGCGTTCTAAGAATTTCAGATCTACCAGGTCTCATGTGCAGCATGGCAATATGACCGTGAATGATCATAGCATGAATGTGGCAAAATGCAGTCTTGCCATCAGTGAGAAACTGCATATTCCCTGTGAGAAGAAAGAGCTGATCCGCGGAGCATTACTGCATGATTATTTCCTGTATGACTGGCATACGCAGGATTATGTCAGCCCTCATAAGCTTCATGGCTTCTATCATCCCGGCAGAGCACTTAAGAATGCGCAGCAGGAATATCAGCTGACACCCAGGGAGAGAGACATTATAAAAAAGCATATGTGGCCCTTGACAATTTCGGCGATGCCCATGTGCAGAGAGGCATGGATTGTTACTATGGCAGATAAATGGTGCTCTCTCATGGAGACTTTTCATGTACACAAGGGTCACGGAGCGTTGATTGAGAAGCTTCGGGAGACGAGAGAAGAACAGAAAAAATAAACGGGGAAGGATTCCCCGGACGGGAGAATAATAAGTGGGTGAGCTGTACCGGAGACTGAAGGCATATAGCGAAACGGATGAATACCCCTATCATATGCCGGGACATAAGAGGCAGGTCTGTGGTGAATTACCGCAGGAGATCATGAATATAGATATCACGGAGATTGATGGATTTGATAATCTACATGCCCCGGAAGAGATCCTGCTAAGATTACAGGAAGAAGCTGCCAGACTGTATGGTGCGGAGGAAAGTTTTTATCTGGTCAACGGCAGTACCTGCGGTGTGTTGGCTGCTATCAGCGCAGCGGTTCCGAAGGGCGGACGGCTCCTTATGACCAGAGGCGGACATAAGTCAGCGTATCATGCAGCATACCTGAGAAATTTAACAATATCTTATCTGTATCCGGAAATGATGCAGGAGTATGATATTTATGATGCGATAACTCCGGAACAGATCGCGGAAGCACTGGCGAAGGAACCTGTGCCGGATGCAGTATTTCTGGTGTCGCCCACCTATGAAGGCAGGATTGCGGATATAGAGAAGATTGCGCAGATCGTGCATAGCAAGGGAATTCCTCTGATCGTGGATGAAGCGCACGGAGCGCATCTGGGACTGGCAGAAGGACTTGCGAAGAACAGCTGTCAGTGCGGAGCGGATCTGGTCATTCACAGTGTGCATAAGACTTTACCGGCACTTACTCAGAGTGCGTTGCTCCATGTGAACGGCAATCGGATCGACAGAGACCGCCTGCGCAGATTTTTGCATATTTACCAGTCCAGCAGCCCATCCTATGTATTGATGGCAGGAATTGACAATGCACTGCAGGTAGTAGAGGAGCAGGGAGACTATCTGTTCACAAAATTCCAGATAAATTATCTGAGGATGCTGACAGAACTGTCAGAATGCAGAAATTTAAGCTTTTTACCGCTGGATGCCAGACAGGATATCGGAAAACTGATCATAGTATCTGCAAAGGCAGGTTTGTCAGGACAGCAGATTTATGATATTCTATTAAAGAAATATCATCTGCAGCTGGAGATGGCAGCACCGGGATATTGTCTTGCGATGTTTACCATAGGAGATGGGGAAGAAGCATATCGGAGAATGACAGATGCGCTGCTTGCAATCGACCGCGATATCACTGCGGGAAAATGGCAGAGCAGACAGAAGCAGGACGGCAGAGAAGAGGAGGAAATCTCTCTCTATCAGCTGCATCCCGAAGTGCGGATGTCCCTTGCCCAGGCTTGGGATGCCGAAAAAGAAGAAATTCTGCTGTCACAGGCAGCGGGAAGAATCGCAGGAGATTTCGTGAATCTGTATCCACCCGGGATTCCTGTGCTGGTACCGGGAGAACAGATTGAGGAGACGCATTGCAGACAGCTTGCGGAATACTTGAAAGAAGACCTGAATGTTCAGGGAGTGACAAAAGATGCCTGGTATCGCATTACCGTAGTAAAAAACGAATAATTTTAACAGCAGAAAGGATTTAGCTTGTATGAGAAAGACCAAAATTATCTGTACCATCGGTCCCGCCAGTGAGAGTGAGGAGAAATTAAGAGAGTTAATGCTTGCCGGAATGAATGTAGCACGATTCAACTTTTCCCAAATACAACAGAGTATTGAAAGTACGTAAGGAACTGGGATTGCCGGTAGCAACTCTGTTAGATACCAAGGGACCCGAGATCCGTCTGCGTGATTTTGAAGGCGGTAAGGTAGAGCTGGTATCCGGTCAGCAGTTCATCCTGACCACGGAAGAAATTATGGGAACCGCCCAGAAAGCTACGATTTCCTATAAGAATCTGAAAAACGATATCAAAGTCGGTACAACAATCCTCATTGATGACGGTCTGATCGAGATGACGGTAGAAGAGATCAGAGGTGAAGAGATCGTCTGCAGAGTAATCAACGGTGGTTTTGTATCCAACCATAAGGGTGTGAATGTGCCCGGAGCAATTCTGTCCATGCCGTATATCAGTGAGGTGGATCTGGCAGATATTGTCTTCGGTGTAGAGCACGGATTTGACTTTATCGCAGCTTCCTTTGTCAGAACCAAGGAAGATATTCAGGAAGTGCGCAAGATCGTAGAGGACAGAGGCAGCAAGATCAAGATCATCGCCAAGATCGAGAACATGCAGGGTATCCAGAATCTGGAAGAGATCATTAACGTGGCAGACGGTATCATGGTAGCACGTGGTGACATGGGTGTCGAAATCCCTCTGGAAGAAGTACCTATTCTGCAGAAGAAGATGATCAAGATGGCAGTGGCACAGGGCAAGCATGTAATCACTGCGACCCAGATGCTGGAATCCATGATCAAGAATCCCCGTCCTACCAGAGCTGAGGCAACGGATATTGCAAATGCCATCTATGATGGAACGACAGCCATCATGCTGTCCGGCGAGAGTGCAGCCGGTCTGTACCCCGTAGAGGCAGGTAAGACCATGAGCCGTATCGCAGAGAGAGCGGAGCAGGATATTGACTACCGCGGAAGAATGCAGAAAGTTAAGGAAGACAGATATTACTACGGCAATCTCCTATGCGACCTGCAGTGTGGCTTCCGATCTGAATGCAGCAGCCATCATCACCGTAACCATGTCCGGATTTACCGCGAATATGATCGCGCGTTATAAGCCCGGATGCCAGATCATCGGCTGTACATTGGATGAGAAGGTATACCGCCAGTTAAATCTGCTGTGGGGTGTAAAACCTGTCATGATCCAGAAGGAGCGGACCACGGATGCTCTGTTCGAGGAAGCGGTATTCAAGGCAAAGCAGGCAGGTCTGGTAAAGACTGGTGACACAGTTGTCATTACCGCAGGTGTACCCCTGGGTGTGGTAGGTAAGACCGATATGATCCACGTGGTAGAAGTGGAATAAAGGATCGTGTTATCAATCTATCATAAAAAGGTATGCAAATGCCATGAGAATAAAACAACGGAAATGAGAGAGTATGGGAAAAATAGTATATCTCATGGGGAAAAGTTCCTCCGGAAAAGACACCATATTTAAAGAACTGATGAAAGAGGGCACGATGGATCTGAGGACCATCGTGCCTTATACGACACGACCGATCCGTGCGGGGGAAGAGAACGGTGTGGAATATTTTTTCACGGATGAAGCCGGTTTTCAGGCATTAAAGGCACAGGGAAAGGTCATTGAAGACAGGGCATATGATACGGTCTATGGCATCTGGAGGTATTTTACGGTGGATGATGGGCAGATCGATCTGTCAGAACAGAACTATCTCATGATCGGAACGCTGGAAGCTTATACTAAAATGATTGCTTATTTTGGTGCGGAGGCGATTCTGCCGGTCTATATCGAGCTGGATGATGGCGTGCGCTTACAGCGGGCACTGGACAGGGAACTCAGACAGGAGAAACCGAAATATGAGGAAATGTGCCGGAGATTCCTGGCGGACAGTGCAGATTTCTCGGAAGAAAAGCTGGCGGCAGCAGGCATCCGGGACAGATTCGAGAATACAGATCTGACGAAATGTCTGAAAGCTATTACAAAACACTTAAAAGAAGCCGGTATATCGCCGAAATAATGTTTGGAAACTATCAGGTAATGAATGCATTTCGGAGAAAAGAGGTGGGTGTATGGAAATGAGAGTCAATCAGATACAGCAGCCGGCTCCGGTGGAGCAGGTACAGAACACTGCGCCCACAGATGGCAGCTTCAAGTTCATGCTGGCGAGCCATGTGGAAGAGGCAGAACTGCAGGAGCGGCTGACGAACCTCATGGCGGAGATCACGACAGAGGGAGAAAAACTGGCGAAGAAACGGGATGTGAAGGATATGCGGCATTACCGTGGACTGGTCAAGGAATTTCTCAATGAAGTAGTGACGAGATCTCATTCTTTTTCCAGGGAAAATTTCCTGGACCGGCGAGGACGGCACCGGGTATACGGCATTATCCGGCTGGTGGATGAGAACCTGGATCAGTTGGCACAGGAATTGATGAAGGATGAAAAAGACAATCTAGCGATCCTGAATAAGATCGGAGAGATCAGAGGATTGTTATTGGATATTTTTACTTGATCATGTAAAATTTTATTTGCACGAAAGGCTAGAAGGAAGTACGATAGAAGCAGATCATAAGCAGTGTACAGACATAGCATAAGATACGGACAGGGGGAATACTATTGGCAACATTTCATGACATCATCGGTCAGGAACAGATCAAAGAGCATTTACAGAACGCCATTTCGGCGAAAAAGATTTCCCATGCATATATTATTAACGGCGAAAAATCTTCCGGCAAGGAATTTATTGCCAGAGTATTCGCCATGACATTACAGTGTGAAAAAGGCGGCACAGAGCCCTGTCAGGAATGTCATTCCTGTAAACAGGCGTTGTCGGACAATCAGCCGGATATTATCTATGTCAGCCATGAGAAGCCGAATACCATCAGCGTAGACGATATTCGTGCGCAGATCAACAATGATATCGCCATCAAGCCATACAGCAGTCCCTATAAGATCTATATTATGAACGAGGCAGAGAAGATGACGCCCCAGGCGCAGAATGCGATCTTGAAAACGCTGGAAGAGCCGCCCGAGTACGCAGTGATCATGCTGCTGACCTCCAATGTGAATGCTTTGCTGCCGACGATCCTCAGCCGCTGCGTGGTACTGAACATGAAGCCGGTGGCGGATGATCTGGTGAGGAACTATCTTATGCAGCAGCTGCACGTACCGGATTATAAGGCAGAGGTCTGCGTAGCATTTGCCAGAGGAAACATTGGTAAGGCCAAATCACTGGCTTCCAGCGAGGACTTTGATAATATCAAGAACGAAGCCTTGTCGTTGTTAAAATATATTCAGGACATGGATCTGAATGAAATTACCTCGGCGATCAAGAAAATTACGGAGTACAAACTTCAGATCAACGATTATCTGGATCTGATTGCTATCTGGTATCGGGATGTACTCCTGTTTAAGGCAACCAGCGATGTGAACCACCTTGTTTTCCGGGATGAGATCAGTGCTATCCGCCGTGTTGCCCAGCGCAGCAGCTATGAGGGGATCGAGGAAGTTATCGAAGCCCTGGATAAAGCCAAGAGAAGACTGGATGCCAATGTAAACTTTGATCTGACCATGGAATTGTTGATGTTGGAGATCAAGGAGAACGGTTAACAGAAAGACAGGAATAAGTAGAAAGTGAAATTTACGCTTCACTTTCTATTTTTTTGAAAAAAATGACCGGTTGAAATCTCAGGACACTTTCCTGAAAGCCTTGGAAATGCTGGACAAGATACAAAAAGAAGGAAATCCAAAAAGTTATTTGCTATCCGTTGCGATTCGGATCTGGAAAAAACGGAACCGGAAAATAAACCGCAGAAACAGCATTGCAGCCGGAAAATATAAATCGTCTACGGCGTCTATCCGAACTGGAATAAGTACGGAGCGGAGGAACTTGGGCAGATGGCGGCGGAGATCATCAGAGCCAGAAAGTAAAAGATAAATTAAAAAGCGAAATGACGAAGGAAGAATTGTTAAATAAACTACAGGAAATTCAAAAAGAAAATGTGAATCAGCAACTTTGGAACTAAAGAGTGCGGAAAAAGGATGTACACAGAAACTATATGATAGGTTGTTCAGTTTTTTCAATCGGGATGACGGAGGTACCATAATATTTGGTATTGATGAAAAGCAAAATTACAAAGAAGTTGGGGTATATGATCCACAGGATATTCAGAAAAAGATTAATGAACAGTGTTTACAGATGGAGCCAATCGTGCGGCCGGTAATGACAGTAGTGGATCAATCCGCATTAGAACATTATATGACACTTTATCTGGAATTTAAATTTGTAGTCAGACATATGAAAAATCGGATAGTATATGATACAAAAGTGAGGTTATATCTGAAAAACTGCGGCGGATGCCAGCGCGGCACACCCGGAGAGCTAATTTACCGGAACTAAATTGCGGTGTTTGCTTCTCAGCATGTGCCGTCGGTCAATGTGGCATCGGGGAAAAATCATAAATTCCCTTTATTTAACGAACGAATATTTTCTGCCTTCATAAAAACTTCAGCATATTCACAATTCATAAGAATGCCATTGGTTCTTGCTTTAAGCCGATAATATTCTACAATTGGCATAAAAGGACAATTTTGTACACTTTGCTCCTGCTCAAGTGCCTTTTGCCATAGAGAAAAACCTTCGCTTATGTCAAAAAAGGTTTGCGGCCGGAAGGAACTACAATCTTCCCAGTTTTCTGTGTAATAAAATGCTGGTACGTTGTAAGCTGGATACTCACATTTGATAGCTGGTAAGGATGCATAAAAAACAGCATTATTAACAATAGTATGGCAAGCCATATGATCTTTGTGTGTGCTTTGATAATGGGTTATTAAAATCTGCGGTTTCAGCTTGCGGATCAAGGCACAAAGGTCAAGGCATAAGGAATCTGTTGGAACAAGGAAACCATCGGGAATATCATATATTATGCTTTGACCATGTAATTCAGTAACAAAAGAAGTAGCCTCACGCCTTTTCATTTCTATAAATTTGTCTAAATCATCTGTGGCACTGGCACTTTTTTCACTTGTAGTTAAGGAAATAATAACCGGAGTCCAATTTTGCATTGCACAGGTAGATAAAAGTCCCCCGGCAGTTAATTCCATATCTCCAACATGTGCTCCAATAGCTAAAATAACAGGGGAAGTAGGTTTATTCATGATGAACCTCCTTGCTGATTATTTTTTCAAAGAAATCTGTGGGAATTGGTAATTCCATAGCTATTAGACAATTAACAATATCACGCAGTGACTGTACACCAATAACCGGCACAGAAGGATATGGTAATTGATAAATGTATGCCAGAACAATTTGGGTAAGATCCCAGCCGGTTTCTTTGGCAAGCTTTTTAATAGCGGTAAGTCGTTCCCTTGACTTATTGTTATCAAATAATTCCCGACAGGATCGATACAGCGGTGAGGTTTGAAAGTCTGCCCGGTCTGCAAGTGAAAAATAACCTCTGGCTGCTGCTGTATAAGCAAATAACGGAAATTGATCATTTGTGTGTAATTGTTCCAGTTCGGGAGAAATATATGTCATTCCATCATATAAAACAGCAGGCATGTTGGGATACGCAACATTCTTCATAGTTTGATGTGCTGTAAAGCCGGTGATTTTTTTATCATCAGCGTAACGCATAGCTTCATGAATGCGCTCTGCACTCCAGTTAGAGCATCCAAAATAGCGAATTTTCCCCTCTTTTTTGAATTGATTCATAATTTCAAGTATTTCACCCACAGGAACTGCAGGATCATCAACATGAACCCAGTAATAGTCCAGATAGTCCGTATGAAGATTGGATAGGCTGTTTTCCAAATCATGGCGCAGACACTTGGAATTAATTCGGGGGGTGGATTTATCCCAAGGATTTAATGCGCCACCTTTACTATCCAAA
>ERZ780013.686-NODE-686-length-10052-cov-3.27728_pt1 | contig 10052 bp, 9 predicted proteins | sample MGYA00511178_ERZ780013 | MGnify/ENA primary metagenome ERZ780013 (study PRJEB29588, sample SAMEA2149568) | human gut metagenome | biome: human gut; feature: human-associated habitat; material: faeces | place: Denmark | collected 2008/2010 ... | reverse complement strand
GACTGGCCCATGCCGAGTGATGCAGCCGCAACACTCTGGCTCAAGGAAATAGAGAAACTGTAATAAAACAAACAAAGAGAGTAACCTGGGCAACAGATTACTCTCTTTTTCTATTTACTGCACACACGGCATTCTGCCTTCCTTATTTCTTTCCCGGCAGCGGATGATTCTCTTCGAAGATCTTCAGGCGTTCATCCAGTAATTCATACTGGTGATCCTTGATGAAAGAGACGCAAGCCCGCAAACCTTCCTGCGGGCTGCCGGTCGTGCCGAGCGAAATGGCACTGACTCCATAATATATTAATTCCTTCATCAATTCCGAACCGGTCATGCCCGGATAAGCAATGGTAAAGTAAAAGCCGTCGGCTATTGGCTGATCCAAATCGTGGTCATAAACGATCTTGAAGCCGTGCTTAATGAATATCTTCTTGATGCGGGCTGCCCGACGACCGTATTCCTTGATCTCAGAGACGAAATCGAAGGTACCGTCGGCTGCTGCCTTGAACATCGCCGCCAAGGCATACTGGGCTGAATGGCTGGTGCCGGAAGAAAGGGCATACAAAACCCGGTGAATATAGACCGTCCCAAATGTGCCACCGCCATAACGCTGCGTCAAGCCTGGATATTCCCGATGATAGAGCTTGTCTGAAATAGCCGTTATTCCGATGCGCTGCCCGGCATAGCTGAAAGCCTTCGAGCCCGAAATCTGCATGATGTAATTATCCGTATAATGGGCTATTGTCGACTGATAGGGCGGCTGGAACGGCGTACCCAGGTTCTTGCGGAAATCCATGGCAAAATAAGCCAGATCTTCTATGACGATAACGTCATACTTATTGGCCATCTCGGCGATGATCTTCAGCTCGTCGTCCGTCAGGCAGAACCAGGCCGGATTGTTCGGGTTCGAATAAATCAGGGCCGCGATGTTTCCTTTGCTCAGATACGATTCCAGGACGTCCCGGAGTTTCTCTCCGCGGAAGTCATACACGTCGAACGATTCGTAACGATATCCCATCACGGTAATCTGCTGCTTCTGTACCGGGAAACCCGGATCAATAAACAGAATGGTGTCTTTTCCAGGCGTGCATTGTCCGCATACCAGAAACGAAGCATACGAGCCCTGCATCGAGCCGGTCACCGGCACACATCCTTCCGGCGAAATATCTACATTGATGAAAGCCTTGATAAAACGTGAAGCCTGTTCTTTCAATGCGGGAAGTCCATTGATGTTAGGATAAATAGAGGCTATGCCGTCTTGCAATGCCTTAATTTCTGCATCAACGCCTACTTGTGCCGGCTTCAGACCAGGCACACCCATTTCCATGTGGATAAATTCTTTTCCCGTGCGTTGTTCCAGCTCATTCGAAATAGCCACAACCTCACGGATCGTCGCTTTGCCAAAATCAGGCAAGTGATAGCTGTCTATTACTTCCTGCGCTATCTTAAAATCTATCGGAGTGTTTTTCATTTCATGTTATATTTAATATTACGAAAGGCAAAAGTAGAGAAAATATTTCTAACTTCCCCCGCTTTTGCCTTTCAATTTGTCCTGTTATCCCAGTTTATTTACGTCTTTTGTAAAGAAAGTCTTTCCATCTTTCTTCGGCTTCTCCCTGACTGAACATTTCATAGCGCGCCATCACAAACAACAGATCGGACAGGCGGTTGATGAATTGCAACAGACAAGGCGGTACTTCGTCTTGCCTGTTCAGCGTCCAGAGACGGCGTTCGGCGCGACGAGCCACCGTACGTGCCCACTGCAAATGGGCGGCTACGGGTGTTCCTCCCGGCAGGACGAAGTACGAAGTTTCCTGCATCTGGGCTGTCAGACGGTCAATCTGTTCCTCACAATAAGCAGCCAAACCTTCCGGAAGTGGATTTGGATTCTTCATACGCAAGGCAGAAGGCGTTGCCACATGCGACATAACCACCATCATTTCCCGCTGGATATGCCCCAGCAGCGCCTGCCATTCATGATCAGAAGGGAGGAAAGTCCGGACAATTCCCAACAAGGCATTCAATTCATCCAGCGTGCCGTTCGCTTCAATCCGGATATCATCCTTATCTACCCGTTCGCCACCATGAATACCGGTCTTCCCTTTATCACCACCTCGTGTATAAATCCTCACCATATATCAAGCAACTGTTCTTTTCTGGATTAACGAATCGGGCGTGCTTCAACGCCTTCAAAGGTTATTTTCACTGGATTGATGTGTCCTTGCTCGTCGAATGTCATCCGGTCGATGCACGTTACGCGATGATTGCCATTATCATCTCCCAGCGGGTGACGGTGATAAACAATATAATACTCATCCGTTCCCGGCACCTGAATGACTGAATGATGGCCGGCTCCGGTACCAACTTCCGGATCTTGCTGCAGGATTTTACCAATGCGCTTGAATGGTCCGAACGGAGAATCGGCAATGGCATACGCTACTGAATAATCCGGACCAGTCCAGCCTCCTTCGCTCCACATGAAGTAGTACTTTCCATCTTTCTTGAACATGAACGGACCTTCCACATAGCCTTCGGGCGTTACTTCCTTATACATTTCTCCATCCTCGAAAGGCTCCAGACCGGTAAAGTCATCCTTCAGCTTCACCAGGTTACAATGACGCCAGCCACCATAATACATATAGTAAGTTCCGTTGTCCTGGAAGACAAACTGGTCGATGGGCTGTGCTCCATTGATGATCTCATTGATCAGCGGTTTACCCAACAAATCCTTATAAGGTCCTTCCGGACGGTCAGCCACAGCTACACCAATACCGCCCACTTCGCCTTCGTGTACATCATTAGCTCCGAAGAAGAGGTAATATTTCCCGTCTTTGCTGATGACTGCCGGCGCCCACATAGCCCGTTTGGCCCACTTTACTTCCGTCGTATCAAGAATAGATTCATGCTTGGTCCAATTAACCAGATCTTTGGAAGAGAAACAATCGAAATGCGTCTGCAACTCATACTGGTCGCTATACGTCGGGTAAATCCAGTATGTATCACCATAAACGATTCCTTCCGGATCAGCATACCAGCCTTCAAACACCGGATTTCCACTCTTTGCTACGGCTTCCTCAGCCGGTTGCTCCTTCTTCGTCTGTCCGCAAGCGACCAGCAAAAAAGCCGACAGAGATAAAACAGAGGTCTTCAGAATTAATTTATTCATATATTCATTTGTTATTATTGATGAGCATCATATTTAACAGCCAAACCACCTTCAGCCGTTTCTTTATACAAACTTGGCAAATCTTTTCCTGTCTGCCGCATCACTTCTACTACCTGATCAAAACTGACCCGGTGCTTTCCGTCAGAGAAGTTTGAGAATGTATTAGCATCCAAAGCACGTGCAGCAGCAAATGCGTTCCTTTCAATGCATGGAATCTGTACCAATCCACAGACCGGATCACAAGTCAACCCTAAGTGATGCTCCAAACCCATTTCAGCAGCATATTCAATCTGAGCAGGAGTTCCACCAAACAACTGACTGGCTGCTGCTGCAGCCATAGCACAAGCCACACCCACTTCTCCTTGACATCCGACTTCAGCCCCGGAAATAGAAGCATTCGTCTTCACCACATTACCAAACAAGCCGGCTGTTGCCAAGGCACGCAGAATACGAGAATCACGGAATTCTCGTGTTTCTTTCAGATGATATAATACAGCCGGCATCACACCACACGAGCCGCACGTTGGGGCTGTTACAATCTTACCGCCACAAGCGTTTTCTTCTGATACAGCCAAAGCATAGGCATAAACTAAACCGCGACTTTTGATGCTGCTACCATATCCACGAGCACGGATCATATAGTCAGAAGCTTTACGACGAATACCAAGACCTCCAGGTAAAATGCCCTCAGCTTCCAGTCCTCGATGTACAGCTTCCTGCATGACTTCCCATACTTCACCCAAATAATCCCAAATTGTATTTCCTTCGCATTGCTCAACATATTCCCAATACGAATATCCGGTTTTCTCGCACCACGCCTGGATATCACGGATACAATTCATCGAATACACCTCGGTCGTTGTATTCTCATTATATGTCTCGTTGGCCAAAGCACCACCGCCAATACTGAATATTGTCCACGAATCTGTCTTCTTTCCTTCCGCATCAAAAGCTTCAAACAGCATACCATTTGGATGAAAAGCCAAGAATTCCTTAGGTTTCCAGATAATTTCTGTAGTTGTAACAGGTGAAAGCACACCCAAAATAGCCGCATCCGTCATGTGGCCTTTTCCTGTTGCTGCTAAACTGCCATACAAGGTTACCTCAAAACGTGCTGCCGAAGGATTTTTCTTTAAGAACATTTCAGCGGCCCGCATCGGTCCCATTGTATGACTACTTGACGGTCCATGACCGATACGGAATATATGTCTAATTGAATCCATATTTGTTTCTTTTTAATTCATAGAACAAAGATAGCGAGAAAATCTGGAGATAACAGATGTTCCATCCATAAAATCCGAGTATTTACTCAGACAAAGCAAGGCGGATTCCTTTCAAGCCAATTTCTATAACAGGCAAGCCCAGTAATTCAGAATTGGATGCCTGAATGCTTTTCCAGATAAGCTGCCGTATCGTTCCACAGAGAATCCATTTGCGGATGATTCAAATAAATCGGTTTCAAACGACGTTGCTTGCAGGACGCATACATTTGTCCGGTCTCCGACATGGGAAGCTCATCTAACAACAAATGAACAGCCGTAGCCGCTCCTTGCTTAGGTGTGCGGATAAACGGGCGGAAGAAGATATCTGTCAACGGATCAAACCACATATCCATCCGGATAATATTCGTCGAAACGATACCCGGATCGGAAGCTCCTACCCAAATACCGCGCGACGCCACCTCCAAAGCCAGCTTACGCACAAAAAGCCAAAGAGCTAATTTCGTATTGCTATAAATCGGAATGCGCCAGAAATTTCCTTTCTTTCCACGGGTGAAAAACTCAGGCGTAATCTGACCGATGGCATACGTACAAGAGACCATGCAGACAACCCGGGAACCAGCCTGCATCAAGGGTAATAACTTACGAGACAAAAGATAAGGAGCTACATAATTTACCGCTACAGTATATTCCAGTCTGTCGGGTGTTTGCTGAAAATGTGTGCACATGGTTCCGGCATTATTCATTAGCAAAGCTATCGGTTTTCCATCAGCCAGTAAGCCATCTGCAACGGCCATGACCGAACTCATGATCGATAAATCCACTTGTCGAACCTGTATTTCCTGGTTACCGGTCTCCTGTGCTATCTGATTCCGGCGGATTGTTCCGGCATCCAGACTTGAACAAAGCATAATGACTTCATAACCCGCCTTGGCAACAGCCTTCGTAATTTCAGAGCCCATACCTCCATCGGCACCTGTAATGACGGCACGACCTTTCATGATCGGGCTTCCTCCTCCAAGCGTTCGATTTCTTTTTGCAGGCTAGCTGGGATTTTCTCCTTCAGATGCTTATGACAAGCCATATCCAATGTGTACATACGAGCTATACAGAAGTTGCTATGACCACAATCACAACAATAATCTTCTTCTGCTTTCATCCGATTGACCAAATCAGGAGTATTCAGCAAGGCACGCCCCATTTGTACAAAAGGAAAACCTAACGACAGGACCTCTTCTATCTTCTTCCGAGATACCAGGCCACCGACATAAACCAACGGAATACCAGGTACTTCCCGCTGAAACAGTAAAGCATCATCCAAAAAATATGCTTCCTTGAAAGGAACAGTCGGAATCATCCATTTACCAACCATTCGGACGCCCCACTTCAGCCACCAGCAATCCATATAATGTGTCATCGTCTTGATCGGCATCGCTCCACGCATAACATACATAGGTGCCTTACTTACGAATCCACCGCTTAATACCAACGCATGAGCACCATCTTCTTTCAGTCGGCGAGCTACCTGTAAAGTTTCATCCAGTTCCATACCACCTTTGAAACCGTCGCGCATATTCATCTTTACCAAGACAGCCAGATCATTACCGGCAGCCTTCATTACCTCTTCCATTACCATATCCATAAAACGCATCCGGTTTTCCAATGTACCGCCAAACTCATCTTTCCGATGATTGGTATAAGGCGACAGAAACTGACTGATCAGATATCCATGTCCGGCATGAATTTCGACAGCATCAAAGCCACTCTCGCGTGCCAGACGTACTGCATTACCGAATTCCTTTGCCATTGCAGGAAGTTCGTCTTTCCGCAAGCCACGAACAAAAGTCGGGGAATATAAATTGAATCCGGTAGAAGCGCCAACCGGTGTCTCTCCACAGATATTTTTATGTGACATATTTCCGCAATGCCCTAACTGAATACTGGCAGCCGCACCTTCTTTGTGTATAGCATCCGTTACCTTTCTCAAACCAGGAACAATCTCCGGACGCATCCATAACTGGCGATCGAAAGACAAACCACTGCGTGTCACTGCAGCATAAGCCACCGTTGTCATCCCAACACCACCGGCTGCCACCGAATGATGATAATCCAATAATTCCTGGGAAGGAACATTTCCCGGACACATACTTTCAAACGCTGCCGAACGAATCGTCCGGTTACGCACGGTCAGCGGCCCTATCTTTCCGGGTGTAAATAATATCGAAGTCATATTAGAATATATAAGGTATTAAACATTTCCGTTTTCCGACAGCTTCCACACCGAATTCTTCACGGTATTTCTGGCGAATGGCATAAGCCCGAGGAGCCAAATTGGCAAACGTCCACCATACAAATACCCAGGCAGCTGGAGAAGAAGTAGTCAAAGCAAATCCGGTCCATTCCAACAACTCACCGAAGTAATTTCCGGATGTTACCCAATGATACAGGCCTTTCTCCGGTAAATAATGTCTGGTATCGCCCGGCTGCCGCAAATGACGGATCACATAATCAGAATGCCAGTTGATTCCCATGCCCAAGAAGAAGACCAAAATTCCTATCCAGAAATTAATCCGGCATAAATAGTCAGACGAATATAAATCTTCAGGTGCCAAAAAGAAAAGCCATTCACCTTGAATATATCCGTTCAGCAAATTAAATACCACACCCATCAGCATAATGGCAACTGGCATCTGGCCCTTCATCAAAAAAGGAAAGACAAAAGAGCGCTGGAAATAATGTAATTCAAATAAGAGAAAAAAGAGGAAAGGAACTGATAAAACAGACCGGTCACTCTGAAGCCACAAGATTAGCATGACGAAAAAGACAGGTGCTTCCATCAGCAGCCAGCCTATTTTATTCGGAATAGAAAATCCCCATTGCGCTGTTCTGAACATACCATAGCCCGCTTTCACAAAAAACAGGGCAATAAAAACAATCAATCCAACAGCTGAAAAACCGATTAATATCTGGTGAAATAATTCTATACTCATAACACTAAAGAATATTGCAAACGCAAAGTTAAAAGAAATAAGGAAGAGGCCTTTCCTTTACCCATGAAAATCAAGGAACAATCAGAAAAAGTTACCAATAAAAAGGAATTAGGGAATTGAGTTTATTACATCCACTCAATTCCCCAATATCAATCAAGAATTAAATATATAGTTCAATTTATTTCTTAGCATCAACCAAACGTTCTTTTAACTTGGTCAGCATATCACGAGTCATAGAATCCAAATCATATTCCGGCTTCCAACCCCATTCTTCGCGAGCACAAGTATCGTCCAACGAGTTAGGCCATGATTCAGCAATAGACTGGCGCAACGGATCTACCTCATATTCCATCTTGAAATCCGGCAAATATTTCTTGATACTATTATAAATGATTTCCGGATCAAAGCTCATGGATGCGATATTGAATGAATTACGATGTACAAACTTTGTAGGATCAGCTTCCATGATTTCAACTGCAGCACGCAAACCATCCGGCATATACATCATATCCATAAATGTACCTGCAGCGATCGGGCATTTGAATGTTTCTCCTCTTACTGCAGAATAATAAATATCAACAGCATAGTCAGTTGTTCCACCACCCGGAGGTGTTACATATGAAATCAAACCTGGGAAACGAACAGAACGTGTATCAACACCAAAACGAATATAATAATAATCGCTCAGCAGCTCTCCAGAGACCTTGGTTACTCCATACATCGTTCTTGGATTACGAATAGTATCCTGTGGAGTTTTATCCTTCGGCGTATTATTACCAAAAACACCAATTGAACTTGGAGTAAATACAGCGCAATGCATCTCACGGGCTACTTCCAAAACATTGAATAATCCGCCCATACCGATCTTCCATGCCAACTGGGGTTTTGCTTCAGCCACTGCAGACAACAAAGCGGCCAAATTATATATTGTATCTACTTTATAACGAGAAACCGTTTCTGCAATCTGCTGTTCATTCGTAATATCTACAATTGCAGAAGGACCAGACTCCAATAATTCTCCTTTTGGTTCTGCACCCGGAATATATCCTGCTACTACATTTGATCCACCATAAATACCTCTCAACTTCATGGTAAGTTCTGAACCAATTTGTCCAGTTGAACCAATAATTAATATATTCTTCATTTTACATTTGAGATTTAAGTTATCTGCGAACAAAGGTAGAAGAATAAAAATTGTTTTTACATGATTTTCTTGATTTTTTTCATCAGTTTCTCAAAAAAAAATAAGAACTTTGTTTCGTTCAGTCATAAACTGAACTTCTCCGCAAGAATCAAATGAAAAGTTTGTTTCCTTACGGCATTATAATTAAAACCATTAAATATATATTAACATGTACGGAAAATTTAAGGAATTCTTAGCTGAAGAACTGGCAAACATTCAGGCTGCCGGATTGTACAAAAATGAAAGAATTATAACGACTCCACAGCGTGCCGATATCAAGGTTAATGCAGGTAGTGACGTTTTGAACTTTTGTGCAAACAATTATCTGGGTCTTTCTGACAACAAACGCTTAATCGAAGCTGCCAAAGCAGCCATGGATTCTCATGGTTACGGTATGTCTTCCGTTCGTTTTATCTGTGGTACACAAGATTTACATAAGCAATTGGAAGCTGCTATTTCCGATTACTTCAAAACTGAAGATACAATTTTATACGCTGCATGCTTCGATGCTAATGGAGGTCTTTTTGAACCGTTGTTTACAGAAGAAGATGCTATTATTTCTGATGCGTTGAATCATGCTTCCATCATTGACGGTGTACGTTTATGTAAAGCAAAACGTTATCGTTATGCCAATGCTGATATGGCTGATTTGGAACGTTGCTTAAAAGAAGCACAAGCTCAACGCTACCGTATCATTGCTACAGATGGTGTTTTCTCAATGGATGGAAATGTTGCTCCAATGGACAAAATCTGCGATTTGGCTGAAAAGTACGATGCACTGGTAATGGTAGACGAATCTCACTCTGCAGGTGTAGTTGGTCCGACTGGCCACGGTGTAGCAGAAAAATTCAACTGCTATGGACGTATTGATATCTTCACCGGAACATTAGGCAAATCATTCGGTGGAGCTATGGGTGGTTTTACTACTGGTAAGAAAGAAATTATCGATATACTCCGTCAGCGTTCTCGCCCATACTTGTTCTCTAATTCAGTTGCTCCTGCTATTGTCGGTGCAAGTTTGGAAATGTTCAAGATGTTGAAGGAAAGCGATGCGCTGCATACTAAATTAATGGAGAATGTTACTTACTTCCGCGATAAAATGATGGCTGCAGGTTTCGATATCAAACCGACTCAATCTGCAATTTGTGCAGTTATGCTGTATGATGCGAAATTATCACAAGACTTTGCTGCTAAAATGCAGGAAGAAGGCATTTATGTAACAGGCTTCTATTATCCAGTTGTTCCAAAAGGACAGGCTCGTATCCGTGTACAATTATCAGCTGGTCACGAAAAAGCTCATTTGGACAAAGCAGTTGCTGCCTTTATTAAAGTTGGCAAAGAATTAGGTGTTATTAAATAAACCAGGAAAAGAATCTAATCTCCGATTAGAAAACTGATATATCTTAGTTCTCTACAGAAAGGAGATAGTTTACACATAAAAGAAGGTGTGTCAAAAAGCACACCTTCTTTTTTTAGCACAAAGCCCCGACTTTCAC
>ERZ780013.684-NODE-684-length-10078-cov-1.93206_pt1 | contig 10078 bp, 4 predicted proteins | sample MGYA00511178_ERZ780013 | MGnify/ENA primary metagenome ERZ780013 (study PRJEB29588, sample SAMEA2149568) | human gut metagenome | biome: human gut; feature: human-associated habitat; material: faeces | place: Denmark | collected 2008/2010 ... | reverse complement strand
CTGTATTACCAGACTTGCTGCAGTCCAGGCTGCAACAAGCAACATAAACCGCCTTATGCGTGATCTTTTTCCTGTAGAAAACATATGCATATACCGTCATATCCTCATAATATTGGTCATGATATTATATTACAGGAACATGTCTGTTATTCTTCGGATGTCGTATCTACACTGAGCGTGAAATCTGCTTCCTCCAGCGCTTCTTTCTTGAAGTCCTCTATCTTATCAGGGCTTATCATCGGAAGATCATTTGTCGATGACACTCCAAAGCATCTGAGGAATTCCTCTGTTGTTCCAAACATGATAGGTCGTCCAGGAGCATCAAGTCTTCCAACCTCCTGCACGAGATTGTACTCTATGAGCTTGTTTATGGCATGTACACATGAAACTCCTCTTATAGCCTCGATCTCGGGCCTTGTTATCGGCTGTTTGTATGCAATTATAGACAAAGTCTCAAGAACAACATCCGTGAGGGAAAGCTTCTTCGGTGTATTGACAACCTTGGCGAGAATTCCATAGTATTCGTTGCGCGTACAGAGCTGAAGCGAACCGTCAAGATCTATGATCCTGATACCCCTGTCGCTGTTGTTGTAATTATATATGATACCCTCAAGCTGCTTTGTAAGCTTCCTCTTGTCCATCTCAAGAGCTGAGGCAAGTCTGTCGATCGATACAGACTCACCCACTGAGAAAAGTATAGCCTCGATGGCGGATGTGAGATAATCGTCACTGTACTCCTTGTCCGTCCTGGCCTCCTCATTCTCTTCTGAAGGGGTATTTACTTCATCTATTTCCTCATTCTGTAAATCTTCGTTATTCATCGTTACCTCATCTCTATATAGTATCCAGAGAATCAATGATTATCTCTCCGAATATATCTTCCTGTCTGATCGCTATTGCGCCTATCTTCATAAGCTCAAGTATGGCAAGGAATGTGACTATGATATTCATCTTTGATGCCTGCATCTCAAGCAGTGTCCTGAAGTTTATGCCCTCCAGTCCTCTGACTTCTTCTCTTACCTCCGCCATCTTCTCCTCAAGGGAAATCTCCTCCCTCTCGATCTCTTTGAATTTGCTTCGTATCGGATCTACCTTGTCGACCTGCTTACGCATAACCGATTTGAATATTTCATTGAGCTTCTGGAGATCCACATCAGCCTTGGAGATCAACTCATAAGGATCGACCTCCTGCTTGACATTCTTCACCTCAGCCGGTATGGTCGCCTTCTTGAAAAATGCCTTGTTTCCCTCAATCTCCAGATCCTTCAGTTCACCGGCAGCATACTTGTACATCTTGTACTCAAGCAGTCGTCTGACGAGCTCTTCTCTAGGATCCTCTTCATCCTCAGGATCCTCCTCATCCTTCGGCAGGAGCATCTTGGACTTGATCTTGATCAGAGTCGCCGCCATGACCAGAAATTCGCTCATGACGTCAAGATCTTCTTCCTCCATATTGTTCACATATTCCAGATACTGCTCTGTGATAGTGACGATCGGAATATCGTATATATTGACTTTGTTTTTCTCTATCAAATGCAAAAGAAGATCCAGTGGGCCCTCAAATACATTAAGCTTTACATCTATCGCAGACATATGTACGTCTCCATCCTGAATTGATAACCACCATAATGTTCCATGCCCGGACAATCAAATGTCTAAGGCATCCACCAGAACACCTTAGACATTTTAACATAGCCTGCCATAAATATGCAATCTTATATTATTATGCACACCATTCCGCCATTTCCGTCATTTACGATCTTCTCCATGGTATTCTGAAGCTTCTGCTGACTCTCCGCACCTATCTTGCTGACTTTGTTGTTAAGTCCATCGTCAACGAGTTGTTCTATGGTCTTGCCAAATATATTAACTCCCCACATATCTCCATCATCGCTGTTGTCAGATATGTATGTGACAAGATCATCCGCCTGCTCCTTGCTTCCCACAAGCGGCATGATCTCGGTGGTGATATTCGCCTTGATCATATGTACCGATGGCGCGCTTGCCGATATCTTCACTCCAAATTTTCCTCCGGTCTTTATAACCTCAGGACTTCCGAGCTGGACATTCGACTTATCCGGCATAACGAGGCCATAACCTCCATTGTTCACCTGCTCAAGCGCTCCCATGACACTCACACAATACTTACGATTATCTGCCATGGATTTGAGCTCAGTGATAAAATCGTACTCGTTTGTTATATCTGCGCCCATCATATCTGACAGCATTGCGTAATAATAATTATCGTAGATATCGACGTCTATATTCACACATCCATCCGCCATATTTATGCTGGAACACTTATATCTCTTGACATATTCATTCTCAGGGTAGTCCATATGATCGATATCCCTCAGGCTGTCTGCAGCCGCCATTATCTGGACTGCATCACATATAACGCTGCTCTTGATCTCATTGTCATCATCGACAACCTCAAGCCATTTCGGTATCTCAAAATATATAGATGTGACAGGGAAGCTCATAAGAAGTTCTGTAAAAATATATGTAATATCCGATTCTCTGAGCTGCTCCACGTTTACCGGAATAACACTTGCACCATATGTATCGCTCATTTCTGCCGAGAGCGCAGCCGTCTGACTGCTGGATGGTTTGTCGGTGTTGAGAAGAATGACAAATGGCTTCCCAATGGCCTTCAGCTCATCAACAGTCTTCTGCTCAGCTTCAAGATAGCTCTCCCTCGGAAGCTCCCAGCAGTTGAATGGTTATTTATAACCTTGTTTGTGCCTATCTCCGCCGCCTTGGAAAACGGAATGTCATAGTCAAACCACGGCGTTCTCACCATTCTCTCCTTGCCATCCTCAAACTGACCCTCGGCATCCTTGACGACATATCCCACGCAATCGATCATCTTTACCTTCATATCCAGATTGTCAGCAACATTGATTGATACAGCTTCCTTTGGTATAAATTTCGGCTCAGTCGATGCCGACTGCGGCAGTTCATCCTGTGCAAGCTGCCTGTCATTTTCCCCTGAAATGTTAGGAATAACCATCTGGTTCATAAATCTTTTTATAAATGTGGATTTTCCTGTTCTCACCGGTCCAACTACGCCGATGTATATTTCTCCGTTTGTTCTCGCCTTGATATCCTGATATACCTGATACTCCTCCATACATCCTCCTGACATGCTATTTATTTACATAATTATATTACTGTAAACACAATAGATCTACGGTCATTTTCTATATATAGCATATGAATGTAACTGCTGTTTTATGAACAAAAAAATCCCCCAGAATACCACCATATAAGGTGATATTCCCGGGGGACATGTCACAGCTTTGTATTACTTGCTGCTCTGATTATCTTTTCTCTTTTTAGATGCCACAATAACACCGCATCCGGCAAGACTTATTAAGAGCACAACTGCTATTGGTACAACAGGAGCTCTGTCACCAGTATCCGGCTTGTTCTTGTCCTCTGTTGTTATTTCAGTAGTCTCAGTTGTCTGTGTTGTCTCGGTTGTCTCTGTGGTTTCCGTAGTCTCGGTCGTTGTTGTCTTCTTATCAACCATTGTGATAGTAACAACAATATCCTCGCCAGCTGCAACCTTATCATCAGAAACTGTGAACAGTATATCATCAGCCTTGTCATAGCCCGAAGGAGCCTTAACCTCTATGAGTGCATAGATCTTGCCAATTACAAGTACATTGTTGACTTCATGCGCACTGCCATCTGTTACCCACTCATCAATGAGTTTTCCATCAGCATCCTCGAGTCGAAGTGTTGCGCCCTTTACAGGAACACCATCCTCATCTACTTTCTCAAAGCTGTATTTTACTGAAGGTTCAAGCCATGTAATGTTTCCATTCTCATCAACTCTGGCTGTGACTTTACCTGTGTCAGTATTAAAACCACCGTCAAATGATTCAACTGTAATCTTTCCGTTCTCATCTTTCTTGAACTTGATTGATATTGGCTGTTCAGATACATAGTATCCATCCGGCGCCTGTATCTCTCTGATCGTATACTCTGTGCCGATCAAAATACCGTCAAACTTGAGAACTCCGTTGCTGTCTGTTGTAGCCTTAGCGACAAGCTCTTCCTCACCATTCTCGTTCTCCTTGTAGAGTCCGTATACTGAATTTGGAAGCTTTATGCCATTGTTCTCCTCTGCAACCTTCTCTATCTTGAGATCTGTTCTAGGAAGATCATTTATCAGTGTGTTATCCTGAACACCATTTAACACTGCATAAGTGTCAATGTTTGCCTCTGTTACCTCTGCTGTGTAGACTGTGTTATCGATAATATAATCTCCGATAGTCTTACTCTCTTTTACAAGATACGTACCAATCTTAAGATCCTTGAATGTCACAACACCATTTACACTTGTTGCTGTCATTACAGGATTCTCACACTCTGTATCTGTACCCTCATAGAGCGCAAACTCTACACCATCAAGCATTTTTACATCATCAGGGTCTTCAGCACATGACTCCTTATAAAGTCCAGCCTTAGTGAACTTGACAGTGCCAAGCTTGTAGGTATCAACGAACTCTACATCGGCTGTATTTCCACCAATAAGTGTTATTCCGGATGCCTCTGTTCCTTCACCGTCTATTCCATCCACAGTATAGCTGACTGTTACCGCTGCTCCATCATATGCATATGATGTTTCCTCAACTGTATATGTACCATCCGGCACATTTACAAGAGTTATCTCATACTTGCCATTTCCAAGCTTTGCAACCTCAGAGTCTGTAAGCTTTATGATCTTACTGTAGCCTGCATTGTTTGTAACATTGAACTTTACATTTGTCGCTGCATCATCTGCTGTAATATCTCCATTTATGGCCTTGGTAAGTTTTATAACATTTGGCTTGTATGTGTTTGTTATGTCATATCCAGTAACAGATGCCTTGTATCCCGAAACAGCATTCTCTGATACAGAATACTTGATCAGGGTTCCATTATCTTTGTACTTTGGTAAATCTGTAAAGCTGTAATTCCAGTCAGTATCTGCTGTAACCACGAGGCTCTTTATAACAGTACCATCTGCAAGAAGCTTAACTGTTATTGAATCTGGTCTCTGACCATCGTGATCATCGTCATCAACCCACGTCTTAGTACCTGATACATTGATCGTCTCAGGTGTGTGCTGATTGTCAACCACATATCCATCAGCTGCATTTCCTGTTATGACTGTTGTGTAACCATCTATAGTTGTAGTCTCCTCAACTGTGTAGTCGATGGTCTGTCCATTTTTCTTCTCGTCAAGAGCATTCCATGTATGTGTCCAGTTATTTGCCTTGCTGAGTGTTACCCCAGAGCCAGCTACAACCTGTCCATCAGCCAGAAGACGAACCATTACGCTAGGTGTTCTCTTGCCGTCCTGGTTATCATTATCACTCCACTTCTTTGTAACTGATACACTTGTCTTTCCCGGTGTGTAACTGTTCGTGATATTATAACCTGTAACCTCACCTGTATATTCTGGTACATCAACCTCAGATACAGAATACTTGATCTGAATTCCACCATCTCTATACTTTGGAAGATTTGTAAAACTATACTCCCAGTTTTCTGCCTCGGTTACCGTCTTTGTAGCATATACACTGCCATCTGCAAGAAGGTTTACCTTGATATTTTCAGGTCTCTTGCCATCCTGATCGTCCGCATCATTCCATGTCTTGCTGCCGCTCACTGATGTCGTCTCTGGGGTATAGCTGTTCTTTATTGTAAATCCTGTCTCAGCATCGCCTGTGACTGTGGTTGTATATCCATCAATTGACGTTATCTCTCTTACACTGTAGACGATATTCACACCACTCTTCTTGACATCAAGTCCTGCCCATGTATATGTCCAGTTGTTGTCAGCACTGAGAGTTGTTTCTGATCCAACGACAGGAGTTCCATCAGCAAGAAGTTCAACCTTTACTGAACTCTCTCTCTTGCCGTCCTGATTGTCCGCATCATCCCAGGCCTTTGTAACTGATACACTTGTCTTTCCTGGTGTGTAACTGTTCGTGATATCATATCCATTTACAAGTGTCTGATAATCCTCAACAGCATTTTCTGTGATACTGTATGTGATCTCGTTGCCACCTGCGTACTTTGGAAGATCTGTAAAGCTGTACTTCCAGCCGTTCGCAGCTGTAACTTCCTTATCAGCCACCTTCACTCCGTTTGCAAGAAGATTTATTGTTATCTTTCCTGGTCTCTTACCATCCTGATCATTTGCATCATTCCATATCTTCTTACCACTTATTGAAGTTGTCTCTGGTGTGTAACTGTTCTTGATGATATAACCGGTCTTCGCAGATCCTGTGATAACTGTTGCATATCCTTCAACCGATGTAATCTCTTCAACAGTATATTCAATAGGTGATCCATTCTTGTTGATATCAAGATCACTCCATGTATGACTCCAGTTGTTGGCATCACTGAGATCCACCTCAGAATCTGCAACTACGTTTCCGTCGGCAAGAAGTCTTACTTTTATATTTCTAGCTCTCTTGCCATCCTGGTTATCAGCATCATCCCAGGCCTTTGTAACTGATACACTGGTCTTTCCAGGTGTATAACTGTTCGTGATATCATATCCATTTACAAGTGTCTGATAATCCTCAACAGCATCCTCTGTGATGGTGTACATGATTTTATTGCCATTTTTGTACTTTGGAAGATCCGTGAAATTGTACTTCCAACCATCTGCCTCAGTTACTTCCTTCGTAGCATATATGTCTCCATCTGCAAGAAGATTTACCGTAATCTTTCCTGGTCTCTTGCCATCCTGATCGTTTGCATCGTTCCAGGTCTTTGTTACTTCTATATTGATCGTTTCAGGCGTATGACTATTGGTAAATGTATATCCGTTTTCTGCATCTCCTGTCACAGCTGTAGTGTATTCGGAAACAGCATCCTCAGTTACTTCGTATGTTATCTCTGATCCATCTGCATATTTAGGAAGGTCTGTGAAACTAAACTTCCAGTCATTTGCTGCTGTGACTTCAAGACTCTTGATCTTTGTTCCGTTTGCAATCAGGTTGACTGTGATACTTGGAGGTCTGATACCATCCTGATTCTCGCCATCGTCCCAGATCTTAACACCCTTTACCGATGTCGTCTCTGGTGTGTAGCTGTTCGTAACTGTATATCCTGTTGTCATATCTCCGGTTATCACTGGAGTATATCCTTCAGTAATATCTGTTTCTTCTACAGTGTAAGCTATCGCAGCTCCATCCTTGTTCACATCAAGGTCTGTCCATGTATGTGTCCAGTTGTTATCTGCGCTTAATATAGTCTCTGAGCCATCTACTGCTATTCCGTTCGCAAGCAGCTGAACCGTTACACTCGTAGGTCTCTTTCTGTCCTGATTGTCTGCATCATCCCAGCTCTTTGTGACTGATACACTTGTCTTTGCCGGTGTATATGTGTTTGTAATGTTATATCCGTCTATTACGGTTGCATAATCACCGACCGCATCCTCTGTGATGGTATAAATGATCTTGTTGCCACCGCTATACTTTGGAAGATCTTTGAAACTATACTTCCAGTCTTCTTCAGCTGTAACAGTCTTTGTCTTGTATAACTGACCATCCGCAAGAAGATTTACAGTGATACTCTCAGGTCTCTTTCTATCCTGATTGTTTGCATCATCCCATGTCTTTGTACCAACTATATTGATGGTCTCTGGTGTGTAGCTGTTTGTTATGACAAATCCTGTCTTGGCATCACCCGTGACCTTCTTCGTATATCCGGTCACTGTGGTGGTCTCATCTACTGTATAAGCTATAGCCGTACCGTTCTTATAAACTGCAAGATCTTTCCATGTATACGTCCAGTTGTTATCTGCTTTAAGAGTTACCTCTGAGCCAGCGACCTCTGAACCATCAGCAAACAGTTTAACCTTGATTTCTGTTGCTCTCTTACCATCCTGATTTCCAGCATCGTTCCAGATCTTTGTAACCTTAACATCTGTAACCTCCGGAACATGTGTGTTTGTAATATCATATCCATTTGGAGCTGCCGTATATCCCTCCACACTGTCCTCTGTGATGGTATACTTTATCTCCTGACCATTGCTGTACTTTGGAAGACCTGTAAAGCTGTACTTCCAACCTTCTGCCTTTGTAACAGACTTTGTCTTGTAAGTCTGACCATTTGCAAGGAGATTTACTGTGATGCTCTTAGGTCTCTTACCATCCTGATCATTTGCATCATTCCAGGTCTTTATTCCATCGATATCTATCGTCTCAGGTGTATGACTATTGGTAACAGTGAAACCTGTCTTGACATCTCCTGTAACTTCAGCCTTATATCCTGGCACATTGCTTGTCTCTTCAACAGTATATGTTATATCCTTACCGCCGGACTTAAGTGGAATATCGTTCCATGTGTTTGTCCAGTTGTTATCGGCATTCAGTGTTACTTCTGAATCTGCAACATCTGATCCATCAGCAAGGAGCTTGACCTTAACACTGGTTTCTCTCTTGCCATCCTGATTATTGTTATCATCCCAAACCTTTGTCACTGAAATGCTTGTCTTACCAGGTGTGTAGCTGTTGGTGATGTTATATCCATCTATCAAAGTTGTATAATCTTTAACAGCATCCTCTGTTATTGTATACACGATCTCTGATCCGTTGTCATACTTAGGAAGCTCTGTGAAACTGTACTTCCAGTTATCATTCTTTGAAACCTTCTTTGAAGCAACCTCATTGCCATTTGCAAGAAGTCTTACTGTAATCTCAGGAGCTCTCTTTCCGTCCTGGTTATCTGCATCATTCCATGTCTTTGTTCCGCTGATATCAATTGTCTCAGGTGTATGACTGTTGGTGATGACAAATCCAGTCTTTACGTCGCCGGTTATCTTGGTATCATAACCCGCAACCGCATCCTCTTTAACGGTATAAGCTATCTCATTGCCGTTATCATCGTACTTTGGAAGATCAGCAAAGCTGAAATCCCAGTTACCTGACGCATCAGGGGTAACCGTCTTACTTGCGACCTCAGTCGTTCCATTCATAAGACGGACTTTAATATCCTCAGCTCTCTTGCCATCCTGATTATTATTGTCATCCCAAACCTTGGTTCCACTTACCGTGATAAATGCCTTGTATTCATTCGCCACAGTCACAAGTGATGATGACGATGATGAAATAACAACATCCGCAGCCGTATTGCCTGTTGATGAACCTACAGTATATGTAACTTTATGTGTATATCCATCAAACGCTGCACCTGTCTCTGTTACAGTGTATTTTCCATATGGAGCATTATTGATAACGTAGCTTCCTAAGTAAAACTGATCATATGTTACGATTGTAGGTCCCTTGTATCCCTCAGGGCCTGATATTGTAAATGTGATCTGCTTCTTCTGTGCATCTGTGAGCTTTGTATCATCGAGGTCTCCGCTGAAGAACTTCGTGATAACAAGGCTTCCAACATTCAGCTTGTTTGTGATCGTTGCAGCGGTAACTACATCGTTCTCATCCTTTGTGAGCTGAACATCGCTTGTATATCCTTCTACGTCATCCTCATCTACAGTGTAGTTGATAAGATTGCCATCGGCATCCTTCTTATCAAGATCTGTAAATGTTCCACTCCAGTTATTTGAATCATTGAGTGTAAGTGTCTTGTCATCGATCTTTGTTATATTGCCCGCCGCATCCTCTGTGGCAAGTGTAACTTTGATGTTCTTTGGTCTTGCTGACAGAATGTTGTCGCTGTCATCCCACTTCTTGGTTACAGGAATATCGATCGTCTCATTTGTCACCTTTATGTTGGTGTTCGTGATAGTGATCGTTCCGGTTGCTGTTCCATTATTACTTATTGTGACCTGGTAATCAGCATTATCGAAATCCTCTTCTGCAAAGTAGTAGAGGTAGTTGCCATTTGCATCAGCTACTTTAAGCTCTATCTCATCGCTTGTCCACTTATTTGCACTATTTAAGGTAATTGTCTTTACAACAGGATCTGTGTTCTTGTCGTAACTTGATGGATTAGTTGATGCATAGATCTTAACTGTTATACTATCAACCGGAATATCCTTCAGTGTTCCACCTGCGGCATCCTTCCATACCTTTTTAACAGTTATCTTTCTGTTCTCACACGT
>ERZ780013.679-NODE-679-length-10113-cov-3.00945_pt1 | contig 10113 bp, 8 predicted proteins | sample MGYA00511178_ERZ780013 | MGnify/ENA primary metagenome ERZ780013 (study PRJEB29588, sample SAMEA2149568) | human gut metagenome | biome: human gut; feature: human-associated habitat; material: faeces | place: Denmark | collected 2008/2010 ... | reverse complement strand
TTGAGGCCTGCGGGAGCGAGGATGTATCTCTTCTCGCCGTCGGCATACTGGATAAGAGCGATATGAGACGAACGGTTGGGATCGTACTCAAGTGTGAGGACTGTTGCCTCGCCTGCCTTATCTCTCTTAAAGTCGATCACGCGGTACTTTCTGCGGTTTCCGCCGCCGCGATGACGGACTGTGATTCTTCCGTAGCTGTTTCTGCCGGCGTTCTTTGAAAGAGGCTCTAAGAGGCTTCTCTCGGGAGCTACCTTTGAAAGCTCGGAATAATCTGTTACCGACATATTTCTTCTTGAGTTAATTGTCGGCTTATAGACTTTTATAGACATTTTTTCACTCTCCTTGATCCGGCTTAGCGGAGTATGTCGGACTCCATACATTGCCGGATGGATAAATCAAATTTAATTACTGCCGGTAAAATTACATCATATTATCGAAGAACTCAATTGTCTTTGAATCCTCGGTAAGTGTAACGATTGCTTTCTTCCAAGAAGAAGTATAACCTTCGTTATTGCCGTATCTTCTCTTCTGACCTCTGACGTTCATGGTGTTGACGTCCTTAACCTTTACGTCGAAGAGCTTTTCAACAGCCTCTCTGATCTCGGGCTTGGTTGCTGTTTTGGCAACACGGAAAGCATATTTCTTTTCAGCGATACCGGTCATTGTTTCCTCTGTTATTACCGGACGGAGGATTATGTCTTGTGCAAGCTTCATTATGCGTAAACCTCCTCTATCTTAGCAACGGCATCCTTAAGAACAACGATGGTGTTGCAGTTGAGGATATCGTATACATTGAGTGTGTTCACAAGAGAAACGTTGGTGCCCTCAATGTTGCGGGCGCTCTTGTAAAGAACATCGTTCTTTTCGGGGAGAACGATAAGAGTCTTTTTGCCTGCCTTTACGGCCGAGAGGATATTAGCCATCTCTTTTGTTTTGATAGCGTCCATTGAGAAATCGTCAACAACGATCATCTCGTCGGCAGCTACCTTTGAAGAAAGTGCAGACTTCATAGCGAGTCTTCTTACCTTCTTATTTACATTAAAGCCGTAATCACGCGGCTTCGGGCCGAGTGCGATACCGCCGTGAGTCCACTGCGGAGCTCTCGTTGAGCCCTGTCTTGCGCGGCCGGTGCCCTTCTGCTTCCAGGGCTTTTTGCCGCCGCCGGAGACCTCAGAACGAGTAAGTGTTGACTGAGTGCCCTGACGCTGATTTGCGAGATAATTGACGACTACGAGATGCATAGCCGATTTGTTGGGCTCGATAGCGAATATTTCGTCTTTAAGCTCGATATCCGATACTTTCTTGCCTGTTTTATCAAGTACTGCTAATTTAGCCATTATTCAACACTCCTTTCTTACTTACTCTTAACTGTATCTGCGAGAACGACGATTCCGCCCTTCGGGCCGGGAATTGCGCCCTTGACAGCTATAAGATTGTTTTCTGCGTCGACCTTTACGATGTCAAGATTCTGAACCGTAACTCTCTCCGCTCCGAGATGACCGGCAAGCTTCTTGCCCTTGAATACTCTTGAAGGATCGGAGCAAGCACCGAGTGAACCGGCATGTCTTGCAACAGGACCCGAACCGTGAGTTTCTTTAAGGCGTGAGAAGTTCCATCTCTTGATGGCACCAGCGGTGCCCTTACCTTTGCTTGTGCCGACAACGTCAACTCTGTCGCCGACTGCGAATACGTCAGCCTTGAGGATGTCGCCGACGTTCAGAGCGCTTGTATCAGCGAGTCTGAACTCCTTGAGCACCTTCTTCGGTGCTACGTCAGCCTTCTTGAAGTGACCTGCCTGCGGCTTGTTCACACGGCTGATTTTAACCTCGCCGAAGCCTACCTGAACGGCTTCGTAACCGTCGTTTTCAACGGTTTTCTTCTGCACTACTGTGCAGGGACCGGCCTCAACTACTGTTACCGGGATAACGTTTCCGTTATCGTCGAAGATCTGTGTCATACCGATCTTCTTACCAATAAGACCTTTTTGCATTTTTATTTTCCTCCTTTGGTTATTGGTCGGCTTTCACCGACTTGACCTGTAAGCGCAAAATCAAAATCAGAGCTTGATTTCGATGTCTACGCCTGCGGGAAGCTCGAGACTCGTCAGAGCTTCAACGGTTTTGTTTGAAGGTCTGAGTATGTCGATAAGCCTTTTGTGTGTTCTCTGCTCAAACTGCTCACGGCTGTCCTTATACTTATGAACAGCGCGGAGGATTGTAACTACTTCCTTGTCTGTGGGAAGCGGAACGGGACCGGAAACCTGAGCACCTGTGCGCTTTGCGGTCTCAACGATCTTTTCCGAAGCCTTGTCAACAAGGTCATGATCGTAGCCCTTGAGCCTGATTCTGATTTTCTTTCCTTTTGCGGTAGCCATTTTTTTGCCTCCTTGATATTTAGGGCAAGCTTTTTTGCAACCCTGCCGGGTGTTTCCACCATTCTCTTTTTAAAATCCGAAAAACCAATGTTTTCCGGACGGCACAAAAAAGCACACAGCATCCTTATTTCACGGCAGAGGTTGGGTTCTCGGCCGGAAAAAGAAGCTTATTAGTTCGCCCGGTTTTAAAATCGGACATACTCCGCGGTAATTCCCTGCATCAAAGTGCAGCCACCTACCGCATCATCGCATATCAAGCTGCGTATAAAAAGGCATAATACGCCCTTTCCACGCGTGCTAAAGTAGTTTAACACAAAAGACCGGCAAATGCAACAACTTTTTTCAAAAAAGTTCATTAAAAAAGCTGAAATTTTTTTGTCATCCGTTCCGCGTGTTCGCACTACACAATATATAGTGTTTTTAGCTCCATATCGGCGAATATGCGAAGCTTTTTCTCCGCAAAAAAGTTCCGTTACACCGACGCCGTATATTATATATATAATAGTATGGGATTTTTCGGCATTAAAACAAAAAAGTATTGTGTTGCCGTCATTTGCGCGGCAAATCGAATAAATCATCTGTTCTGTCTGTTCTTGTCGGTTGACATTCGGTTAAGAATACTATAAAATTATATATTGATATTTTCGCGCACAGCCGGTGCGCTAAATACTTATAAAGGGTGATTAACCAATATGAAAAACACAGAAAAGACCATGGATCAGATAGTTGCTCTCTGCAAAAGCAGAGGTTTTGTCTATCCCGGCAGCGAAATTTACGGCGGCCTTTCAAACTCCTGGGACTACGGCCCGCTCGGCGTTGAATTCAAAAACAACGTAAAAAAAGCCTGGTGGAAAAAGTTTGTTCAGGAAAATCCTCACAACGTAGGACTTGACTCGGCCATACTTATGAACCCCGAGGTTTGGGTTGCAACAGGCCACGTAGGCGGCTTCTCCGACCCGCTTATGGACTGCCGCGACTGCAAAACAAGACACAGAGCAGATAAGCTTATCGAGGACTTCAGCGGTCAGTCGGCAGACGGCTGGACCAACGAAGAGATGAAAAAATACATTGAGGACAACGGCATAACCTGCCCGAACTGCGGCTCAAAGAACTTTACCGATATCCGTCAGTTTAACCTTATGTTTAAGACGTTCCAGGGCGTAACAGAGGACGCGAAGAGCCAAATCTATTTGAGACCCGAAACGGCACAGGGTATATTCGTAAACTTTCAGAATATCCAGAGAACCACAAGAAAAAAGGTTCCCTTCGGCGTTTGTCAGGTAGGTAAATCCTTCAGAAACGAGATAACTCCCGGCAACTTCATATTCAGAATACGTGAATTTGAGCAGATGGAGTGCGAATTCTTCTGCAAGCCCGACACCGACCTCGAATGGTTTTATTTTTGGAAAAGCTACTGCCACAATTGGCTTCTCAACCTCGGACTTCACGACGACAATCTTCGCCTGCGCGACCACGCAAAAGAAGAGCTTTCATTCTACTCAAAGGCAACCACAGACATCGAATATCTCTTCCCGTTCGGCTGGGGTGAGCTTTGGGGCATTGCCGACAGAACCGACTACGACCTCACAAGACATCAGGAGCATTCGGGCAAGGACCTCTCATACTTTGACCAGGAGGAAAACAGAAAATATATCCCCTACGTCATAGAGCCGTCACTCGGTGCGGACAGAGTTGCACTCGCGTTCCTTTGCGACGCTTACGACGAAGAGGTAATTGACGAAGCAAAGAACGACAAGCGAATTGTTTTAAGACTTCATCCGGCTCTTGCGCCCATGAAAGCGGCGGTGCTTCCGCTCTCAAAGAAGCTCTCGGAGGAAGCAGGCAACATTTATGCCGAGCTTTCAAAGCACTTCTCGGTCGATTACGATGACGCCGGCTCAATAGGCAAGCGCTATCGCCGTCAGGATGAAATCGGTACTCCGTTCTCAATAACCTATGACTTCGACAGCAAAGAGGACGGCTGCGTTACAGTTCGTGACAGAGACACTATGGAGCAGACAAGAATACCTGTTTCAGGCCTTGTAAAATACATTGAAGAAAGACTCGAATTTTAACATTCGCAAGGGTAACCATTATGGCAGAGGATAAAGCTAAAAAGCTTTTGCTTATTGTAAATCCGGTTTCCGGCAAAAAAATGGCAAAACGCTATATGATGAAAATGATAAACCGTTTTGACGAGGCCGGATACAGCGTCACAGCCTGCTGCACGCAAAAAAACAAAAATGCGTATGACATCACGCTCTCAAGAGGCGCCGGCTTCGATTTGATAGTTTGCGTCGGCGGTGACGGAACCTTAAAGGAAACCGTTGCCGGAGTTATGAAACTCGGCAAGGATATTCCGCTCGGATTCATTCCGCTCGGCTCCACAAACGATTTTGCCAAATCGCTCGGTATTCCCATCGATGTCAGCGATGCCGTAGATGCCATAATCAACGGTACGCCAATGCCGGTTGATATGGGTGTGTTCGGAAAAGACAGCTTTATATATGTCGCGGGCTTCGGCAACTTTACCGCAATATCGTATTCGACCAACCAAAAGGTCAAAAACGTTCTCGGCAAAAACGCTTACTATTTGCAGGCCGTGGGCGAATTCTTCAAAATGAAGCCTTTTCACGCCAAGGTTATAGCTGACGGCGAGGTTTTTGAGGGTGACTATTTTTACGGTGCATTTTCAAATTCGTACTCGGTCGGCGGTATGCCGGTTCTTCACAATATGGGCGTTGAGTTTAACGACGGACTTTTTGAAATGGTACTTGTGAATATGTTCAAAAATCCCGGAGAAATCGCATATCTTGCAAATTCAATGGTGCGTAAAAATGTCAAGAACAACCGCCTTGTCACAATAAGACATTGCAAAAACGTCAAATTTATATTTGACAAGCCGACACCGTTTACGCTTGACGGCGAATACGGCGGAGCTTTTACCGAAATAGACGCTTCGTGTATACATAACGCAGTACGCATAATGCTGCACAGGAGCGACTGGGTCGAGCTGCCGAATGACTCCTCCGCTGTAAAATCGGAGGACGAAAAAGAGCCTGTTGAGGCAAAATAACATAATATTAAATCGGAAACGGCATAAAAACGGTCGCATTTCATCAACTGAAAAGGGTTGTAAAAACAAATGTTTTTACAACCCTTTATTATTTATCCGAGGCTTCAAGTGAAGAAATCAGCTCATTTCGTGAGCCGCCTCGCGGTCATGCTCGATTGCCTTGCGGCGCGCCTCTTCAAGCATCATATTTTTAACCTTCATAAGGCGTATTGTAGAGCTTCGCTCATTTTCGTCGAGCTTCATAGAAATGTATTTTATGGTCTCCTCATACTGGGGTATCATAACGTGTTCAAGCGCATTTACTCGGCGTCTTGTCTTTTCTATTTCTGCGGACATAAGCTGGCACGACTTTTCGACCTCGGCAAGACGCAGCATATACGGCATTATATCCGACAGCGATTTTACCGCCGCGTCAAGGTCGGACGATGTAAACGCAAAGCCGTATGAATATATATCGTTTTCATCGGCGGTTTTAAGCTTGGTATCAAAAACAGGAAGCATTACGCTCATCACGTTTTTTTCGCTGACGTCAAGGCTCATCTTCTGAGACGGCATCATAAGAGCAACATCAAGAGATGAATCGCTCATAACCGAGCGCGCCAAAGCCATATGCCTGTTTGACTCCTCTATGCCATCCTCCACCTTGCGGCGCAATTCCTTGTTTTCTCTTACAAGGTCGAGGAAACGGCGCATCAGCTCATCCTGCTTGTCTTTTAAAAGCTTATGTCCGCGCCTTGCGGTTGTAAGCTTTCTCTTCAGATTAGTGAGCTCCATTCTTGTCGGATTCACATTAAGTCTTGCCAAAAACGGTTCCTCCTTTCGAGAAGTTAATGCACCGGGTTATTTTTTGTCGTAATACTCGTCAAGCAGCTCGTCGCTGATACGTTTAAGCTCGCTTCTCGGAAGAATTCTGAGCAGCTTCCAGCCTATATCGAGCGTTTCTTCTATGGAGCGGTTTGTATTGTAGCCCTGAGACACATATTCCTTTTCAAACTCATCGGCAAATTTTGCGTAGAGCTTATCTATATCGGTGAGTGCAGCCTCGCCGAGAACCACCATAAGCTCCTTTGCGTCTTTACCTCTTGCATATGCGGAGAAGAGCTGGTTCATGGTGTTTGAGTGGTCTTTTCTCGTTTTGCCCTCGCCTATGCCCTTATCCTTAAGCCTTGAAAGCGACGGTAAAACATCGATAGGCGGCGTAATTCCGCGGCGGTAAAGGTCACGGCTCAAAATAATCTGACCCTCTGTGATATATCCCGTAAGGTCGGGAATCGGGTGGGTCTTGTCGTCCTCGGGCATGGTAAGAATGGGTATCATGGTGATACTTCCGTTTTTACCGCGCTGACGACCGGCTCTCTCGTAAATGGACGCAAGGTCGGTGTACATATATCCCGGATAACCGCGGCGGCTCGGAACCTCTTTTCTTGCTGCCGAAACCTCGCGGAGCGCGTCCGCATAGTTCGTTATATCGGTTAAAATTACAAGCACGTGCATACCCTTGTCAAATGCGAGGTATTCCGCGGCTGTAAGTGCCATTTTGGGCGTAGCTATACGCTCGATTGCAGGGTCATTCGCAAGATTCGAGAACATAACCGTTCTGTCTATGGCACCCGTTTCCTTAAACGACTGAATAAAGAAGTCAGACTCCTCAAAGGTAATACCCATAGCGGCAAAGACAACGGCGAATTTTTCATCGGCCGAGCGTACCTTTGCCTGCCTTGCTATCTGTGCGGCAAGCTGTGCATGCGGAAGACCCGAAGCCGAGAAGATGGGAAGCTTTTGACCTCTTACAAGGGTGTTAAGTCCGTCTATCGCGGAAACGCCCGTCTGTATAAATTCCTGCGGATAAGCTCTCGCCGCCGGATTCATAGGCATACCGTTTACATTCATTCTCTTTTCGGGGATTATTTCGGGGCCGCCGTCTATGGGCCTGCCGAGTCCGTCAAATACTCTGCCGAGCATATCCTCGGAAACTCCAAGCTCCATCATTCTGCCGAGGAAGCGCTCCTTGCTGTTTGAAAGGTTTATGCCGGTGGACGCCTCAAACAGCTGAACGAGAGCATCTGTTCCGTTGACCTCAAGCACACGGCACCTTCTTGTCTCGCCGCTTTCAAGCTCGATTTCGCCGAGCTCGTCATATTTGACTCCCTCAACCTCTTTTACGAGCATAAGAGGTCCTGCTACCTCCTGAACGGTTCTGTATTCCTTAGGCATCAGTCATCCTCCCCTTCTTTTTCTGCCTCGGCGAGTTCCGAGGAAAGTCTTTCGTCTATCTCGGCAAATTCTTTGTCGATGTCTTCTTCTTTAACGTATTTAAATCTGCCTATCGCCTCTCTTACGGGCAACGCGGCGATTTTTTCTATATCCGCGCCCTTATTCAATGCGTCGAGCGAGCGGTCATAATACATAAGCATAAGCTTCATCATAAAGCACTGCTTTTTAAGACTTGTGTAGGTGTCGATTTCGTGGAATGCGAGCTGATGCAGGAAGTCCTCGCGAATACTCCTCGCCGCCTCCATTTTAAGTCTGTCGGAGGGTGACAACGCGTCCATACCGACAAGCTTTACTATTTCGTCAAGCGACGCTTCGTCGGAGAGAATACCCATTATGCGGGTACGCATATTCGTCCAATCCTTGTCGACATTTTCGTTGAACCATTTTCCGAGGCTGTCGGCATAGAGCGAATAAGACGTAAGCCAGTTGATAGCCGGGAAGTGACGCTTATATGCGAGCGCGGAATCAAGACCCCAGAATACCTTTACTATTCTCAAAGTTGCCTGAGATACCGGCTCCGAAATGTCGCCGCCGGGAGGCGATACGGCTCCTATTACCGAAAGCGAGCCCTCTTTGTCGTCCGAGCCGAGAGTGCCTATGCGTCCGGCGCGCTCATAGAACTGAGCGAGTCGCGAACCGAGGTATGCGGGGTAGCCCTCTTCACCGGGCATTTCTTCAAGTCTGCCCGACATTTCGCGCAGAGCCTCTGCCCAACGTGAGGTGGAGTCCGCCATAAGTGCCACGGAATAGCCCATATCGCGGTAATATTCGGCAATTGTAATGCCTGTATAAATAGAAGCTTCACGAGCCGCAACGGGCATATCCGAAGTGTTCGCTATAAGAACCGTGCGCTCCATAAGCGATTTGCCTGTGTGCGGATCTATAAGCTCGGGGAATTCGTTTAAAACGTCGGTCATCTCATTGCCGCGTTCACCGCAGCCTATATAGACAACTATATCAGCCTCTGCCCATTTTGCGAGCTGATGCTGAGTTACGGTTTTACCGCTTCCGAAAGGACCGGGTATTGCGGCAACGCCGCCCTTTGCTATCGGGAAAAGTGCATCTATAACACGCTGACCCGTGATGAGCGGAACGTCGGGAGACAGCTTTTTCTTGTACGGTCTGCCGCGCCTTACGGGCCACTTCTGCATAAGCTTTACGGGAACAACGGTGCCGTCGTCCTTTTCTATTTCGCCTATCGTATCTTCAACCGTGTAGTCGCCCTCCGAAAGGCTCTTCACCTTGCCGGAAACGCCTATCGGCACCATTATTTTGTGGCGGACAATATCGGTCTCCTGAACAAAGCCGAGCTCATCGCCCGATGTCACGTATGCGCCGATTTCGGCGGTGACGTTAAAATGCCACTTTTTCTCTCGCGAGAGTGACGGCACCTCTACGCCTCTGGGCAAGTTGTTGCCAACCTTTTTCATTATTTCGACAAGCGGTCTTTGAATACCGTCGAATATTCCTTCGATAAGTCCCGGGCCGAGCTCAACGCTCAACGGTTCCTCCGTGGATTCAACAGGCTCACCCGTGCCGAGACCTGAGGTGTCCTCATATACCTGAATTGACGCCTTATCGCCGTGCATCTCGATTATCTCGCCGATAAGCCTTTTGTCGCTTACCCTGACAACATCGAACATATTTGCGTCACGCATATGCTCGGCAACTACGAGAGGTCCGGCTACTTTGAGTATTGTTCCTTTGCTCATATCTGTTCCACCCTTCAAAGGTTTGGTTGATTTTACGAGTTTAGCGGCTGCGGCTGCGCCGCATACCGTTTTTTTAATTATTATGGATTTATTTTAAGTGCGGATATGCGTTGTGCGGTGCATATTTCACACCTAAATTCAGTCAAAAACTATTTGTATTATTATGATACCGTTTAAATTAACGGCTTGATGTGCGTTGCCGTGGAATTTTCTTTTGCTCCGAAGCGTACTGCGGTACGCGAGCGTGTGAAAATTTTCTCAAATGCGCGCTAAAACCCTAACATTGAATTTTAATTAAGGCGTTTTGGTGCGTAGATGGGAAATTTTCTTTTGTCCCGAAGCGTACTGCGGTACGCGAGTGGGTGAAAAATTTTCTCAAATGCATGCTAAAGCCCTAACATTGAATTTTAATTAAGGCGTTTTGGTGCGTAGATGGGGAATTTTCTTTTGCTCCGAAGCGTACAAAGGTACGCGAGCGTGTGAAAATTTTCTACGGGAATGCACAAATTCTACATCAATTTTAATTAAGGGCTTGATGTGCGTTGCCGTGGGATTTTCTTTTGCCCCGAAGCGTACAAAGGTACGCGAGTGGGTGAAAAAAATTCTACGGGAATGTGCAGCAACCCTTAATTAACGATGTCGGAACCGACGGCTCGCTCTACATATCCGCTTACCTC
>ERZ780013.669-NODE-669-length-10235-cov-2.60668_pt1 | contig 10235 bp, 10 predicted proteins | sample MGYA00511178_ERZ780013 | MGnify/ENA primary metagenome ERZ780013 (study PRJEB29588, sample SAMEA2149568) | human gut metagenome | biome: human gut; feature: human-associated habitat; material: faeces | place: Denmark | collected 2008/2010 ... | reverse complement strand
TTCACCCGGATAACGTTCCGGCAGGTCCCGCTTCATACGGTCTTACCGACTCTATGGGCAGAATGCACGGCGACGCTCAGTTCGCAGGTTCTTCCTCCGTTCCGGCTCACGTTGAAATGATGGGTCTTATCGGTATGGGCAACAACCCGATGGTAGGCGCTACCGTTGCTTGCGCTGTTGCAGTTGAAGAGGCTGCTAAATAATTAAGCTGAAGCTTAACTCAATTCATTTTCAAAAAGACTGTCGCAGAACCGAATGTTCGTAATGCGGCAGTCTTTTTTGTTATATTTTATTGCAAACACCGAATATATGTGCTATTATAGAATTTACCGGCAGTAAGTGATATATAATCACATCGACGCCGGAATAAACTTGCGGAAATATGCGGAGAAAATTAAATATGGAGAAAATAAGATTTGCGGTTGAAATCAGCAACAGCAGCGTTGAAAAGCTTTGGGAACTTCTCTTAGGGGACGGATTTTTTGAGTTTCTGCCCTCATTTAAAAAACGTGTAGACACAGAAGACGGATTTACAATTGTGCTGAAGCATCACAAGTTTTCTGTTGCATTCGATGATTTGGTGCCTTACAGTGTTGTTTCCGGAAAAGTGTCGGAATATCCGTATCACATTGAATTTCGATTTACGATAACGCCTCGCGAGGCCACCGAATATGCGGAGTTTACCGCTTGGCTTACGGGATTTGCCGAGAAAGTGCCTCTGTGCAGGAAGGTGTTTGCCGACAGATTCGACGAATATGTTGAAAGGCTTTTGTCACAGCTCTCAAAATCCGAAACCCGCCGTCCTTTCGGTTCTTGAGCAAATACTTATATGCGTATGCAGCCATTGAAGATGCTGAAAAAAGTGTGTGCTTACGACACAACAACCCGCTGAAATAACTATATAACATAAGACCCCGATATGCCTTATGAACGGCATATCGGGGTTAATTTTATTTTTGCCGCTTCGGATTTTTAAAGTGCGCTTCAGTCGTACTTTTTACGTGCCACATAAGTTGTGTGCAATATTTCATGAGCCTTGTGGCTTCCCGGCTCACCGAGGAATTCATCATATAGCTCCTTGACAGCCGAGTTTTCGTGCGAGCATCTCTTCGCATTATTTTTGTCCGACTCGTAGAGTGCCTTTGCGCGGCGTTCCTTTAAATCGACGAAATTGCGTACAACGGCGTGCTGTATAGGCTGACCGCCGCCGTTTATGCAGCCGCCGGGGCAGCCCATTATCTCAATAAAGGTGTAGTCGCCCGTACCGTCCTTTATCTTATCCATAAGATAGCCTGCGTTTTTGGTGCCGCTTGCAACAGTAACCTTTACGTCAAGACCGCCGACCTCATACTGCGCCTCTTTTATATTTTTCATTCCGCGAACATCATTAAATTCCGGCGACGGAGCCTCCGCACCCGTTATAAGCTTAACCGCGGTACGAAGAGCCGCCTCCATAACTCCGCCCGTTGCGCCGAAAATAGTTGCGGCACCGGTGCTCTCGCCGAACGGATTGTCGAATTCCTCATCGGGCAAGTGCTTAAAGTAAATTCCCGCGCTCTCAATCATACGGGCAAGCTCTCTTGTCGTAATCGAGATGTCAACGTCAGGATAGCCGCTTGCCGCCTCGCCGTCACGCTTCGTCTCGAATTTCTTTGCCGTGCACGGCATAACGCCGACGACCACCATCTTGGAGGGGTCCATATTGAGCTTCTTTGCATACCAGGTTTTCATGGTTGCGCCGAACATCTGCTGCGGTGATTTGCAGGTGGAGAGATGCGGTATAAGCTCGGGATAATAGTGCTCGCAGTATTTAATCCAGCCGGGTGAGCAGGAAGTAATCATCGGAAGAACTCCGCCGTTTTTAACTCTGTCAACAAGCTCATTGGCCTCTTCTATAATGGTAAGATCGGCTGCAAAATCGGTGTCAAAAACCTTGTCGAATCCGAGTCTGCGAAGAGCGGCAACCATTTTACCCTCAACGTTTGTGCCTATCTTCATACCAAATGCCTCGCCGAGAGTTGCCCTGATTGACGGTGCAGTGTTGACGATTACAAACTTATCCGGATCGTTTATGGCCTCAAGCACCTTGCCCGTGTCGTCCTTTTCAACTATTGCGCCCGTGGGACAATTTACAATACATTGGCCGCACGATATACATGACACCGTCGCAAGGTCTCTGTCAAAAGCCGAGCTTATATGCGTATCAAAGCCTCTCGCGTTTGCACCGATAACGCTTATTCCCTGCGCATCGCAGGCGGCGACGCATCTGCGACAGAGTATGCACTTGTTGTTGTCTCTTATCATATGAGCGGCCGAATCATCAATATCGTAATGGATTGTCTCGCCCTTGTATTCGTCCGCATTGTCCACGCCGAATTCCTTGCAGAGCTTTTGCAGCTCACAGTTTCCGCTGCGCACACAAGTTAAACATTTTTTATCATGAGTTGAAAGTATAAGCTCAAGAGTGGTCTTTCTTGAACGTCTGACCTTCTCGGTGTTGGTGAATATTTCCATACCCTCGGCCACGGGGAAAACACACGCCGTAACAAGGTTTCTTGCGCCCTTTACCTCTACCATACATATACGGCAGGCGCCTATCTCGTTTATATCCTTTAAGAAACAAAGCGTCGGGATTTCAATTCCGGCGTATCTCGCCGCCTCAAGTATTGAAATTCCGTTCGGCACGCTCAGGGGCATGCCGTTAATTTTTATATTGACATTTTCCATTTGGCACACTCCTTATCTTTTAACTATTGCGCCGAATTTGCAGGTCTGCATACAAACTCCGCACTTGACGCAAAGAGATTTATTTATAACGTGAGGCTCTTTTACATTTCCGCTTATTGCACCTACGGGACATTTTCTCGCACAAGCGGTACATCCGCGGCATCTTTCCTCAAGTATCTCATAAGACAAAAGCGCCTTACATACGCCTGCCGGACATTTCTTGTCAACCACGTGAGCCACATACTCGTCACGGAAGAATTTAAGAGTGGCGAGCACCGGATTCGGAGCCGTCTGACCGAGTCCGCAAAGGGAATTTGCCTTGATGTAATGGCAGAGCTCCTCAAGCTTGTCAAGGTCCCTAAGCGTTGCGTTGCCCGATGTTATCTTTTCGAGCATTTCAAGCAGGCGTTTTGTGCCGACGCGACACGGCGTACATTTGCCGCATGATTCGTCTACGGTAAAGTTAAGGAAGAATTTGGCAATATCCACCATACAGTCGTCCTCATCCATTACTATGAGTCCTCCGGAGCCCATCATACAGCCTATCGCCGTAAGATTGTCATAGTCAATGGGAGTATCCATAAGCGATGCCGGTATGCATCCGCCGGAGGGGCCGCCTGTCTGAGCAGCCTTAAACTTTTTGCCGCCGGGTATGCCGCCGCCTATTTCCTCAACTATTTCGCGGAGAGTTGTACCCATTGGTATTTCTACAAGTCCCGTATTTTTGATTTTGCCGCCGAGAGCGAATACCTTTGTTCCCTTTGAACGCTCGGTACCCATGGAGGCAAACCAATCCGCTCCGTTAAGTATTATCTGAGCGACATTTGCAAAAGTCTCAACATTGTTTTCCGTGGTCGGCTTTCCGAAAAGTCCCTTGACCGCAGGGTACGGGGGTCTCGGTCTCGGCTCTCCGCGGTTGCCCTCGATGGAGGTCATAAGTGCGGTTTCCTCGCCGCATACAAATGCGCCCGCTCCGAGGCGTATATGAAGGTCAAAATCAAATCCGCTGTCGAATATGTTTTTGCCGAGCAGGCCGTACTCTCTCGCTTGCCCGATTGCTATTTCAAGCCGCTTGACCGCTATCGGGTATTCTGCTCTTACGTATATGTAGCCCTCGCTCGCCCCGGGGGCTTAGCCGCAGATGGCCATAGCCTCTATTATGCAGTGCGGATCGCCCTCGAGCACGGAACGGTCCATAAACGCGCCGGGGTCGCCCTCGTCGGCGTTGCAGACAACGTATTTTTGCTCCGATTTCTGCGCTGCGGTGAAGCTCCACTTTTTACCTGTGGGGAAGCCGCCGCCGCCTCTGCCCCTGAGTCCCGACTCGGAGATAATGTCTATAACCTGCGCGGGAGTGTATTCGGAGAGGCACTTTGCGAGAGCCGCATAACCGTCATACGCTATATATTCGTTTATGTTTTCGGGGTCTATAACACCGCAGTTGCGAAGCGCAACGCGGTGCTGTTTTTTGTAGAAATCCGTCTCCTTGAGCGACTTTATGTCGTCCATGGTGAACTCCTCGAACAGCAGCCTCTTAACTATTCTGCCCTTTAAGAGATGCTCCTCAACTATTTCGGGAACATCCTCGGGCTTTACAAGCGAATAGTAGCTACCCTCGGGGTAAACCACCATTATCGGGCCGCGCGCGCAAAGTCCGAAGCAGCCGGTCCTTACAACCTTGACCTCGTTTTCGAGGCCGTGCTTTTTAATTTCGGATTCAAGCGCCTCAATGATAGCGGCACTGTTTGAAGAGGTACAGCCGGTACCGCCGCAAACGAGCACATGTGAACGATACATCGTTTAACCTCCTTAATCTTTAATTGCTCCGACCGTGAATTCCGCAACGGGGTTTCCGTTTACGATATGGTCGTTTACAACTCTTACTGCTTTTTCGGGCGTCATCTTAACGTACGTGACCTTTTCCTTGCCGGGCTCGGTCACCTCAACTATCGGCTCGTACTGACACATTCCTATACAGCCGGTCTGCTGCACGGAAACGCCCTTTACGTCTCTTTTTGCAATCTCATCGACAAACGCATTGAGAACGGGCCTTGCTCCGGCAGCTATGCCGCAGGTTGCCATACCGACGACCACCCTGATTTTTGAGTCTCCGGTATCCTCGCGCACCGTCATATTTTTTCTGGTTTTATCTCTTATTGCCATAAGCTCTTCTATACTTTTCATCTTCTGTTTCCTCCGCTGAATTTTTCCGTATTTTCGGTTAAATACTCACGTATCCATTTTCTGACTTCGGGCGCATCCATCGGTACATCGCCGAGAATATCCCGAATTTTTTGCGACTCGAATGAGAATGTGTCGTTTTCGTCACTCTCGGTAAAAGCTATGTTAACGTCCGGATTTGACACGCACAAAAGCTCCACCGTAGACGCTATATCGCCGAGCGGAACAAAGTCCACATTATCGGTTTTAAAAATCGCCGTGAGAGATGTGCCCTCGTTTACAACCGATGATATCTCAAACGAGCCGCCGCTCATTTCCGCCGCCATTTTGAAAAGCGGAACTCCGAGGCCTACCTTGCGCGTGGTGCGCGTTGTATAAAACGGGTCGGTAACGTGTTTTATCTGTTCACCTGTCATACCGCAGCCGTTATCGGAGACTCTTACGGTCAGCTTGTTTTCCTCTCTCAGGAATTCGACATCAATTTTAATCGTATCGGCGCCTGCCTTAAGCGAATTTTCGGCGACATCGAGAATATTTAACGAAAGCTCTCTCATCACGCACCGTATTTTGCGAGTATGCCGGGCACGTCCTCGGGAACGAGCTTACCGAACACCTCATCGTTAACAGTCATAACCGGTGCCAAACCGCACGCACCTATACAGCGGCAAGCTTCAAGAGAAAATCTGCCGTCTGAGGTACATTCGCCCGGCTCTATTCCGAGTATTTCGGTTATTTTATCGAGAATTTTCTGCGAGCCTTTAACGTAGCACGCGGTTCCGAGGCAAACGGAAATATTGACCTCTCCCTTCGGCGACAGCGAAAACTGCGCGTAAAAGGTCGAAACTCCGTAGACCTTTTCAAGCGGAACGTCCATACCCTCGGCTATCATAACCTGAACCTCATACGGAAGATAGCCGTATATCTCCTGCGCCTGCTGCATAACGTACATCAAAAGGCTTTTATCGTGCTTATTGTCATCGATTACCTTTTTGAGCCTCTCCTCCTGCTCCTTTGTACCTTTAAAGGGTATGTTACTTACTTTTTTAAGCATTCGGGTCTTTCCTCCTTGCATCCGTAAAGCGAAAAGCGCGGCTTTTCACTTATAAATTAGACATTGGTATAATTATAGCAGACGCGTCTTTAAAAATCCATTATTTTTTACAAAAAGATATCAGTATTTAATTATCGATTGCACAATTTGTACAAGTTGTTTGGCTTTCCTGTCTTTTGCCGTGTGCATCGGCAAGCAAAACTGCGCAAATTGCCGTTTTCGGTGCACGGACGGTATAATTATTCATTTTGATGTTTCCGGCACGCCGTTTTTTTATATACGGCGCCTTTTTTTGAATTTTAAAGGTGAATTTCTTTTCACTTTTTTCAAAAAAGCCTTGTAAACATACATAATACTGTGATAAAATAAATTTTACATATTACAATAATTCTAAAATTTTTATAAAATAGGTGAAAAAAATGGATCTTCGCGCGCATCACAAGCCGACATTTGACAATATCTCGGCTGAAAAAAGGAGCAGAATCCTCGACGCCGCGACAAACGAATTCGCTGTAAAAGGCTTTGAAAACGGCAACATAGGCACTATTGCAAAAAAAGCGGGAGTCAGCGTCGGCTCTCTGTATAAATATTTTGAGAACAAGCAAGACCTTTTTCTGACTGTCGTTCAGCACAGCATTTCGCAGATGGAGGAGCTTTTAAACGTACTCGCCGTAAGCGATGAGGACATTCTCATAAAGGTCGAAAAAATCATACGCACAATACAGTCATCCTCTCGTGAGAGCGCGGTGCTTGTAAAGCTCTACAACGCAATGACGGCGGAAAACGATCCGCGCTTTGCCTCTCAATTCGCATACGAAATGGAATCAATGACGTCGCGCATCTACCGCATCGCAATTGCCGAGGGGCAGAAAAGCGGCGACGTGAGAAAGGATATCGACCCGGCTTTCGCTGCGTTTATGCTTGACAATCTCTTTATGTCGCTTCAGTTTTCATATTCCTGTGACTATTATAGGGAGAGATTTAAAATATATGTCGGGAACGATATTGAATCGCGTGATGAATTTGTCGTTGAGCAGAGCTTGAAATTTATAAAGTCTGCATTTAAGAATAAATCTTAACCTTTGGGAGGTTTTTGTTTATGGGAAATCCGATATATGTAATTGCCTATGACGTGGGAACCACGGGCGTTAAAACCTGCCTGTTTTCCATCACGGACAAAATCGAGCTGCTCGGAGCTGCAAGTGAAGGATACAACCTCTATGTTTATCCCGACGGCGGAGCGGAGCAGGACCCCGACGAGTGGTGGGAGGCAATGCGCACAAGCACCCACACGGTAATGAAAAAAGCCAAAATAAAGAAGAGCGATATATCCGGTATCTCGTTCTGCTCGCAGATGCAGGCTCTCGTTCTCGTTGACAAAGAGGGTAACGCCGTAAGACGTGCCATGAGCTATATGGATCAGCGCGCGAGAGAGGAGCTTAAAAAAGGTATTGCTTACGGTCCGCAGATAGCCGGTGCAAATATACCTAAGCTTTTAAAGGCTCTTAAAATCACCGGTGCGGTTGCGGCATCGGTAAAGGACCCGGTATGGAAATACAAATGGGTCGAAGCTCACGAGCCGGACGCATTCAACAGAGCTTACAAGTGGCTTGACGTTAAGGAATACCTCATAGGCCGTATGACGGGCGAGTTTGTTATGACTCAGGACTCCGCTTTTGCATCAATGCTCTATGACATACATAAGAAATGCTGGAGCGAGGAAATGTGCAAAATCTACGGCATAAATCCGAAGCACCTCGCAAAGATAGTAAAATGTACCGACAAGGTAGGCGAGCTTTCAAAGAAAGCTGCCGATGAGCTTGAACTCGAGCCCGGCACCGCGGTATTCGGCGGCGGCGGCGACGCTTCGCTTATAGGCGTCGGCGCAGGCTCGGTTGACCTCGGCGACACGCACGTTTATTCCGGCACATCGGGCTGGGTATCAACCGTAGTTGACAAGAGCGTTGTAGACACCTCTGCCATGATAGCCGCAATAGTCGGCGCACGCGACGGCTACTACAATTATTTTGCAGAGCTTGAGACTGCCGCAAAGTGCGTTGAGTGGGTTAAGGACCACCTGGCTCTCGACGAAATCGACATATACCTCGACAAGAGCAAGAACTTAAAGCACGGCAAGGCAGATCAGGAGGTTATTTACACCAACCTTTACGATTATATGATGGCAGTCGTGAACACAGTACCCGCAGGCTCAAACGGCGTTGTGTTCACTCCGTGGCTCCACGGCAACCGCTGCCCCTTTGAGGACCCGAATTCACGCGGTATGTTCTTTAACATCAGCCTTGAAACCGGTAAATCCGAAATGATAAGAGCCGTTGTGGAGGGCGTTTGCTTCCATATGCGCTGGCTCCTTGAGACAGAGGCCAAAAAGGTCAGCACCTCAAGCACTATTCGTTTTGTAGGCGGCGGCGCTCTTAACGATGTCACCTGCCAGATACTTGCAGACTGCACGGGCAGAACCGTTGAAACCGTTGACAGCCCGCAGAATATAGGTGCTGTCGGCGCGGCGGTAACAATAGCCGTCGGCACGGGTCTTATAAAGGATATCGGCGAAGCGAAAAAGCTTATCCCTGCGGCTAAGGTCTTTAAACCTAACCCGGCACTCAAGCCCGTTTACGACAGAAACTACAAGGTTTACACAAATCTCTATAAGGCGAACAAGGAAAACTTTGCAATTCTCAACGGAGACGATTAACAAACCGCATAAAGAAAAGGCACTCGAAAGAGTGCCTTTTTTGTTTGATTAAATTTAAACTGCGATTACTGCTGCGGCATCTGACCGCCTGCGCCCATAAGCTGCGACATAATACCGCCGCTCTTTTTCTTTTTAGGCTTGTACGGAGGCGGATTTTTGAGCTTTTCACGGAGCTTTTTGCTGCTGCCGGATGCCAAAAACTTATTTATGAGAATAACCGTATCTCTCATATCGTCGCACATATATGCGTTTGCATTCTCGAGCATAACCGGGTCGTTATTCATCTCGCCGAGAATCGTCACGGCAACAAGGCTCTGTGTGTCATTTGTGCCGTTTTCATATATGTCGTTAAGTATTCTGAAAAGCTTGGTCATATCCTGCTTTATGCCGAGACGAATGGTGTTCATAATATAGGAATTAGCGTGCTCGGTAAAGAAGGTGTCGGGCAGAAACTCTCCGTACTCCTCAAAATTTTCCTTGTAATACGGCTTGAGGTCGGGGTACAGAGCGGAAAGGCGGTTTGCGAGAGTGTTGCCGTCATAAGACGAAGTTCCGTTTTTAACAGCGGTTTTTGAAACCGGAACGGGTATTTTCTTGGCCTTGCCGCCGGCGGTTTTGTTTTTGCCGTACTTCTGCAAAATTGTTTCGTTAAGCTCGTTGCAAAGCGATTTAACGTCGCGCTCATCAAAATCCTTCGGGTCAAAATAGTTTTCCGACGCGCCCTTATACTCTCCGTCGTCCTCAGAAAAGAGGAGACTCAATTTAACGCCGTCTATTTGAATTCTGATTTTACCGTTATCACCCGCATAGTCGATAAACGTTTTTCCGGTCTCCTTATCGACGGTTATCGGGAGCGCATCCTTTTCAATATTTTCGGGACGGACAAGCGTAAAGCCCGCCTCGGTAACAGCACTGTCAACACCCTTCATAAGAACGGATACAGCATTGTTTAAATCCATCATTTCATATACCTGCCTAAAATTTATATAGTTAATTGTATCATAAGACGGGCACTTTGTCATTAAAAATTTTTAAGCGCCTATCATTGCGTTGAGTGCGTTCATATATTTTGAATTTGACGGCACCATGGTATAGTTGCAAAAGAGCACCGTATCTATGCCGTTATTCTCCACAAATGACGGGATATTCATACCCTGTATGCTCTCCTGCCTCGGGTCAAGAACATAGACCTCGCTGAAGGTGTCGAGTAAAAACGGTGCCAGCGCATTGCCGTACGATTCCTTTATCAAAAGCACCTTTTTGCCGCTGCCGCAGGATGACACCATTTTGATGAGCGGCTTATCGCCCTGTATAAACGTAAGGTATTTGCTTGACTCATCGGTGATATTTGTCGATATAACGCGCAGGGGCTTGCCGTCAGTCATATCCGCGGTGGAAAACGACTCGGCACTTACATCGTAGCGCGGAAGAAAATACTCGACATAGTCGGGGTTTTTCTTTAGGTTTTCACTCTGAGTGTAGCGGTACATACTGCCGACAAAGTCGTCAAGCTTGCCGCTTTGGAAGCTGTCAAGCGGCGTGCAGGTAAGCCCCGCTGTTTCG
>ERZ780013.668-NODE-668-length-10236-cov-2.31844_pt1 | contig 10236 bp, 8 predicted proteins | sample MGYA00511178_ERZ780013 | MGnify/ENA primary metagenome ERZ780013 (study PRJEB29588, sample SAMEA2149568) | human gut metagenome | biome: human gut; feature: human-associated habitat; material: faeces | place: Denmark | collected 2008/2010 ... | reverse complement strand
ATATTGTCCGAGGTACTATGCGCCAATATCTAAGCCTTTTACATATTGTCATTGGAAAAGGAGTGTATCTGCGCTTATAAATAGTAAGATTGTTGACGGTAACGAAATAAAAAGGATTTATTTTACATCAATTTATGATGACCCAGGAACGGCATATTATATTCATATTCTTTCAAAGCACAATTTTGATATAATATATTTGAATCATTATGATGATAAACAGTCAATAGTTCCGCTAAAACATGTGACTTTAAAGGATAAATTTCGCATATTAATGTATAGATGTATGACTGGCATAGATTTTAAATTATACTATATGTCGGGGCGATGGAATGTAATTAGATTTCCTAAAGAGAAATACTCATTTAAAGAAATATCTTCAAACATTGAACCATCGTTTTTAAAACAATATGCTTTTCGGCTGGATAATGGAAGAAGGAATGTTTTAGTTTTTTCTCAGCCCAACAGAGATCACGATTTGATATCGGACTCCGAGTATGATAAAATTTTTTATGATGTCGTAATTAAGTTGAAAGAAAGTGGTTATTATGTCGTTCAAAAAGGACATCCTAGACTAGGAACTTGCCATATTGTAGATTCAATTGTAGATTATACAATACCCGCTTCAATTCCAAGTGAGTTGGTTAATTATGATTCATTCATTGGCTGGTGTGGGGAGTTTTAAAAAAAATTTATAATTTCATTCATTGGCTGTTATGGGTACTTGACAATAGCTTTAGCATCTTCTGCGAAAATGGGTATAAACAGCTATTCAATTCTTCCTCTAACAAAAGATCATGAAACAGCTGCATATAAAGGAGCAGAAAAGTTTTGTAATTCAACTAGTGATGGAAAATTACTATACGTAAATCAAATAGATGACATCCATTAGATTGACTTTGTATATTTGCCTCAAATAGAGTCTTGCACAATATTTAAATAAACCACCACCTTCTCGTAGAAAACTTTTAAAGACATAAGAGATGTACAGCCGCAAAGATTATAAGTGGCTTTTCATCCTTTATTGATTCAGTCGGTACTCAATTACCTCGACTACTTCTCAAAGAAAGTCTTCCAATACTGTAAATGCGGGAATACTCAATAGATAACACGTTGGCCGAACAGTTTCTCTGTCCGTGGGCCAACGGAAAAATAACTTACAGTTCTTCAGGTGTTACAAAATGTCGCTGGGTTAAGCAGTATATCACTCCGTGCTGTCTACATACATAACTTGGGGACCTCTATCTTTGAATATTTCAAGAATTTCTTCACGGAGATAGTTGCAGGCAACTGTGACATGGCAAGTTGTTACCCTCGAACATTGGTATCAAAAATGATGGTAACACCCCAGAATTTAAAGGCGTGTATTAAAATAGAGCTTTATCTCAAATATATTATTAATGATTATTCAATGAAACATATTGCAGTATTGTTAACGGTTCATAACCGCAAAAATAAGACACTGATGTGTTTACAACATTTGTACGCGCAAAATTCCGTTCATGGGTATTCATTTGACGTGTGGCTCACCGATGATGGATGCACAGATGGCACAGCAGAATCTGTACAAGAGGAATACCCACAGGTAAACATTGTAAAAGGAGATGGTGAACTTTTCTGGAACCGAGGAATGCACGCTGCGTGGGAAGCTGCGACAAAGGTTCAAGATTACGATTATTATCTATGGCTAAACGACGATACGTTCCTATATCCTTATGCCATAGACTATATGCTCCAGTCGTCTCACAAGTTCGGCGACAAGAACATAATAGTTGGTGCCACTTGCAGCAAAGATGCCCCTAATGAAACCACATATGCCGGTTTCAATGGGAAGAAGTTTGTGCGGGTAAATGGGACGTTCCAAAAATTGCAGAAGTTTAACGGCAATTTTGTCCTTATACCGCGATCTGTCTATGGTGTACTAGGCATGAATGACCCATATTATCGCCATTCATATGGAGATATAGATTACGGGCTAAGGGCAAACAAAGCAGGAATATCCTGCTATCTAACCGAAAAATACATAGGTACTTGCGAGCTTCACGAGCACAAGATTAAATGCTTTGACACTAAATACAGCCTCAAGGAACGAATGCGCCATTTCTACTCTCCTCTAGGCATGAACCCTTTTGAGTTTTATCATATGAACAGAAAGTCGCTAGGCTTGTTTCGTGCAGTTGCTGTTTTCGTATCTACTCATGTTAGGGTTCTCATACCACAATTGTGGGGAAACAAGAAATAAAAATGTACAAACACCATGAAAATTGTGATGTTCGGCAATTACGCCCTATATTTCATTCCTAGGTTAATCGCATTTTCCGATAGACTTAAATCCGAGGGCGGTGAGTTATGGATATTGCAGGCGAATAAAGAGAATTTACTTTATGGGAAAATTCCACAAGCAGATTTTGCTGCTCTTAATATTGTTCATATTTGGGATGCCCCTGACGAATTGGACTATCAAGAGAAGGCTTTCTTTATGCTAGATAAACTCAATCCCGATGTTCTTATGACAGGGTTTATCGCTTTCCCTTATGGTGCGGCAGGGTTGAAATGGGCTAAGTCGAGAAACAAAGGAGTTGTGGAATATGACGACCAAAGGCACGATACTTTCCCGCGTGGCAAAATCTCTAGCTGGATAAAGAGCCGCATCATTCGAAATGTAGACGCTTTCCTTTGCCCAGCTCCTGCATGGGATGAAACTTTGCTTAAGTGGGGATTCAAGCAGCAGGATATTTTTTATGGTTTAGACAGTTCTGACAATGAGTTTTGGGGAGAGAAAGTGGCGAATGTCGATTTCAAGAATCTACCGAAAACTTATTTCATGACTGTTGGGCGACAAGGTTCAATGAAAAATTTGCCTCGTTTTCTTAGTGCATATAAGGAGTACCTAAATAAAGGAGGCAATGTGCCTTTGGTTATGGTTGGTGAGGGTCCAGATCACGATGAGCTGGAGAGAATTGCCGATGGCGATGAGAATATTATTTTTCTAAACTTTCAACCGCGCGAAAAATTACGTCAGCTCTTTGTTCAAATGAGAGCATTGGTATTGCCAAGTACTAAAGTTGAAACTTGGGGCATGGTTGTGAATGAGTGCATGGCAAGTGGAAATATTGTGGCAATAAGCAGTGAATGTGGAAGCGCAACCACGCTGGTAAAAGACAAAATAAACGGTTTTCATTTCTCACCGCATATTGAAGAAGAAATGGTAGAAGTTTTATTTGCTATTCAGAACTTGTCTGAGGAGGATTATGGAAGAATGAGCCGCGCTTCGCTTGATATAATTAAAGATTGGGGACTTGAACGATTTGTCGATGGCGCAATTTCAGCTTGTAAGCACGCCTTCCAGAACAAGAAACGAATTAGAAATCCGCTAGACAATATACTTGTCCATTTGTGGAAAGGTCGGTTTAATATCTCAGAAGCTACAAAATGATAATATTAGCAGATAATAAAACGTGCACTGGATGCTATTCGTGCATGAATGCCTGCCCTAAAGGCGCAATATCAATGATGGAAGACAGGGAGGGGTTCTTCCAACCCGTAATTGATACACAAATGTGTGTGGAATGCGGTCTCTGCCAGAAGTCATGTCCAGTCTTAAATCCCCTGTATATATCCAATGATGGATGCAAGGTGTATGCTTTTATTGACTATACGGATCGAAAGAAGAGTTCAAGTGGTGGCGCCTTTTCGTTTTTTGCACGAAGAGTATTGGATGAAGGCGGAATCGTTTTTGGAGCGACGATTAATGAACATTTGCAGGTTTATCATATTGGAATTGATAGTAAAGATGATTTGCCAAAGTTACGTGGCTCAAAATATGTTCAGAGTAAAATTGGAACAACTTATAGAGAAGCAAGGCAAGCTTTGCAGTCTGGCCGCAAAGTGCTATTTACTGGTACTCCATGTCAAATAGCTGGATTGTATAAGTTTTTGGGTAAAAAGTGGGAAGGACAACTGGTTACTCTGGATTTGGTGTGTCATGGCGTGCCTAATCAAAGGGTTTTTGATACGTATCTCAAAAAACTCACAAAAATTAAAAAATTCGACCCGGCTTACGCTGGTAATATTGTTGGTTTCAGATTCCGCAACCTGGACAGCTGGGACTATCGACCAGCTGTCCAGGTTGCGGAATCTGAAACTTGGCATATATTGGCCCAAGAGTCCAACGTGTATATGAAAGCTTTCTTTGAGGGGTTGACCTATAGAGAAAGCTGCTTTCATTGTCAATACGCCAATACTGATAGAGTTGGCAATTTTACAATAGCTGACTTTTGGGGCGTTGGGACAATGGGAAAGATATTTAGGCCCAATGTTTCGGCTGGTGTTTCACTGATTATTGATAATTGTGGGCAGATGGGTAATTATATTTCGTCTGAATACCCCATATACATAGAGGAGCGTACTTTAGATGAGGCGAAATTAAAGAATGAGAACTTAAACCATTCAATAGCTAGAAAGCCAAAGCGGGATACTGCTATTATAGACTTGCTATCTTCTGAAATGTCCTTACGTGATTACGCTAAGACTTATCACATGCTCGATTCTCTGCCTAAGCACATCGTGAAGACCGTGTTCAAAAACCTCGTCTATGGTTTAGGTCTATACAATGCGTACAAAACAATAATTTATAAACTAGGACGAACATCATGAAAATAGGTATAGTGACATTTGTAAAGTGTGACAACTACGGAGCAGAACTGCAAGCCTATGCCTTGCAGAAGAAACTCAACGTATTAGGCTATGAGGCAGAAGTAGTTGACTTGGAAAAAGAGCAAGGCGTAATCGAAAGCTCGCTTAGCTCATATACGAATGCCATAAAAAACAGGTATAAACAGTATGGTATCATAAAGGGCACAGCCAAAGTATTAGAGTTAATTAAAGACAAATATAATGCGCGAAGGGCATATGCTGCTAATGCAGACAAGGTTGCTCGGCGCCATAAAATATTTGAGGATTTTTTTAACACTTACATCAAACACTCTAGCAAATATTATAAGCTAGAGGAAATGCGTCATGCTCAAAGTTTACCATATGATGTGATGATTGCAGGAAGTGACCAGATTTGGAATTTCATGCAAACACGATACCTAGATGTTTTCTTTCTCATGATGGCCAACCGGTGGCACGCGAGGAAAATATCTTATGCAGCTAGTTTCAGTGTCAGCAAACTTCCCGATTCGAAAAAGTCGCTCTATAAGAAGTACTTGGAAAACATGGACGCCATATCTGTAAGAGAGACAACAGGAATTGACATTGTAAATAATTGTTCTTACTGTAAGGCAACCGTGGTATTGGATCCAACATTGCTGATCAAACGTGAAGAATGGGTTGAGTATATAGGGAGGGAAGACTATTTGCCAAAAGACAGGAAATATGTTGTGATATATACGCTCTCGGGATCGCACTACATATACACATTGGCAAAGAAAATAGCACGCAAGCTCGGTGTAGAAGTGATTAACATCAAACTCGGGTTTTCAAAAGTTGAAGGAGACGATGGGATAACTCATATCGGTGACGCAGGACCGAGAGAATTTATTTCCATATTCAATCAGGCAGTCTATGTGATAACTGATAGTTTTCACGGAACGGCTTTTTCCATTAATTTCAACATTCCTTTTACTACGTTGCTAAATCCTGTAAGCAATATTAATAGTCGAGCCTTGTCCATTTTAAAGCTCACAGGCACTGAATCCAGACTCATTTACGATGATGGGAGTAATAAAGCCCCCGACACTTTAAATTTGGACTTTGCGCCAATCAATAAAGTGATAGACCGAGAAAGGAAATCAAGTTTGGAATTCCTTATATCAAGCCTAACGGAAAGGAAATAATACGAAATTATATGAACATCCTTTTCTTAATGAAGGTTTTCGAGATTGGTGGACAGGAGGTAGTGACTGCCACTTTGGCCAAATCTTTTGTTGACCATGGGCATAATGTCTCGATTGCAGTTTTCAATAAGCCCAACCCACAAATGGTAGCGCGTTTGGATACGAGAGTAAAAGTGTACACGATTGGAGAGTTTCGCTATACCGAAAGCAACGTGCGGAAGTTAAGGAAAATACTTATTCAAGAAAAGGCAGACATCGTCATTAATCAATGGGGCTTGCCATACGTACCAGCCAAAGTATTGCACAAGGCAAGGAAAGGGCTAGGCATAAAGACGATTGCCGTTTACCACAATTCTCCGGATTCCAATGCGCGGTTAAAAGGTGTTGAGTTAGCTCTGGAACACACCGATAATCCATTGAAGAGGCTATTATTATTTTGTAAGATGTTTGCTTTCAAGCAGATTACAAGCCGTAGCATGAGATATGTCTACTATCATAGCGACCTTTACATGGTGCTGTCTCCGAGTTTCATTGACAAGTTCAAGTGTTTCACAGGAATAAAAAATCCAAATCATCTTGTTGTCCAGACAAATCCTGTTACGATAGACGTCTCAGGATATAACTTCTCTCCGGAAGAAAAACAAAAGGAGGTTTTGTATGTTGGGAGAATAGACCACAATCAAAAGCGGGTGCGTAGAATAATAGATGCGTGGACATTGCTTGAAAAGCAATATCCAGAGTGGCGATTAACAATAGTTGGTGATGGGCCGGAACGAACTAACTTGGAACGACTGGTAGAAACCGAAAGACTAAAAAACGTTTTTTTTGAAGGATTCAAGACGCCAGAGCCTTACTACAAGAGGGCTTCTATTCTTGCGCTATCTTCTGAATATGAAGGTTTTGGCCTAGTTATAGTGGAAGCTATGAGTTATGGCGTAGTTCCAGTAGTGCTTGGAAGTTATTCCGCAGTATACGACATCTTGGAAGATGGTAAGAATGGCTTCATTTTACCTTATGATAAGGCTGTTGGATTCAATGCTAAAGACATGGCGGGACGTATGGCTTGGCTGATGAAACATAAGGATGAGCGTGAGGCCATTGCATATGATGCTTTTGTTAGTAGCAAGCGATTTGATATTGAAAAGATTGGAAGCGAATGGAATAAACAGTTGAATAATGTTTATGGGGTGTATATGCCATAGATAAAAAGAAATACGAGATTATCTATGTAGGTAGATTGGAATATAACCCAAAAATAGTTTGCAGGGTCATTGGAACATGGGGGATTATCGAGAAGTATATTCCTAACTGGACACTAACAATTGTGGGCAAAGGGCAGAATGTCTTTAACTAGAACAATTGACGACTAAACTAGGATTGGAAAGAGTGTCGTTTGTTGGTTTTCAAGATCCAATTGAATACGACAAAAGAGCATCACTTTTATTGCTTACTTCAGAATACGAAGGATTCCCGTTGGGGTTCGCCGAATGCATGAGTTTGGGTGTTGTGCCTGTGGTATGTGGCAGATATTCAGCTGTTTATGACATTATTGAGAGTGGAAAGAATGGAACCATAGTGGAACCGAAAAATGGTAAGTTCGACTCAAAAACTTTTGCTGAAGTTGTTCTTAATATAACGAGAGACGAAGACAATCTAAAAGGAATGGAAGTGGAAGCTATAGCGAATGGTAATAGGTATTATATAGAATATATATGGCCAATTAAAAAGCATTTAATACAATATTAAATGGCAGAGGAAATAACAACTTGTAAAACCTATCCTAATCACTACCATTCCATACTTTTGTAATGGAAAAGAATATGGAGACCGTTAGATTTCTAAATGTAGACATCCTTTCGCTCACTCAAGACGAGTTGCTGCAAAAGCTTGACAAGGGCGTTCTGATTACCCCTAACGTCGACCAGCTGGTCAAGTTGCAACGTGACAAGACGTTTTATGATATCTGCAAGAAAGCTGAATTGGTGGTGTGCGATAGCAAGATACTCTATCTTCTATCAAAGTTGTTGAAGAAGCCTTTACCCGAGGCCATCCCCGGCTCAAGTTTTTTCTCAGCTTATTATATGCACCACAAGGATGACGCGAACTGCAAGATATTCTTGCTGGGCGCAATGGATGGTGTGGCACAAAAAGCCATGGAGCGTATCAACGAAAAGGTGGGCCGGCAAATGGTGGTGGGCGCATACTCACCATCTTACGGCTTTGAAAAGAAAGACGATGAGAACGCTGCCATCTATAAGATGATAAACGATAGCGGTGCCAACGTGGTATTGGTAGGAGTAGGTTGCCCCAAGCAAGAGAAATGGATAGACAAGCATAAAACAAAAATGCCCCAAGTGAATCTGTGGATGGCACTAGGTGCCACCATCGACTTTGAAGCTGGTAATGTAAAACGTGCTCCTAAGATATTTCAAAAACTTGCGATGGAATGGTTCTATCGTTTTCTTATGGAGCCCAAACGTATGTTCAAACGATACTTTGTCGACGATATGATGTTTTTTTATTATTTCGCTAAGCAATTACTTGGAACATATAGAGATCCCTTTAGAAAATGATAAAAATTCTATATAATTGCGAGATTTAAATTGATAAATACTGTGTGTATGATATTGGTTAATGAATAGTATTGTATTACTTTGACAAATCATATTGTGCTTAATAACTCCACATTAAGAAAATTTTTGAATTGGTATAGTCTTGGTTAGCTGTTTTTCGAAAAGTCCAACTTAAGGCGGAGTTTGTTGGTTTAATCTACTGTGTGGAATATAAACACCCAACACGAAATAATGAAAATAGTATATTAATAAGAGTTATGAGAAAAGTAGCATTGATTACTGGTGTTACCGGTCAGGACGGTTCTTACCTGTCTGAATTTTTGATGTCAAAAGGTTATGATGTGCATGGAATTATCCGTCGCTCGTCGGTGGACTACAGGGAAAGGATAGCCCATTTGGAAGGCCAGCCCAACTTCCACCTCCATTTTGCCGACTTGGGTGACTCCATGTCTATTGTTAAGGTGGTGGACAAGGTGAAACCTACCGAGATTTATAACCTTGCCGCACAGAGCCATGTACAGGTGAGCTTTGACTCGCCTGAGTTCACAGCTGATGTGGACGCCACGGGCGTGCTCCGCGTGCTGGAGGCCGTGCGTGCCTGCCATCTGGAGGACACCTGCCGCATTTATCAGGCTTCCACATCAGAGCTTTATGGCAAGGTGGAGGAAGTTCCTCAGAACGAGAATACGCCGTTCCACCCTTATAGTCCTTATGCCGTGGCCAAGCTTTATGGTTACTGGATTGTGAAAGAGTATCGTGAGGCTTACAATATGTTCTGCTGCTCTGGCATTCTGTTCAACCATGAGAGTGAGCGTCGGGGCGAGACTTTCGTTACGCGAAAGATTACACTTGCTGCAGCACGCATTGCACAGGGGAAGCAGGAGAAGCTCTATCTTGGCAACCTTTCGTCGCTTCGCGACTGGGGCTATGCCAAGGATTATGTGGAGTGCATGTGGCTAATTCTGCAGCATGAGAATCCTGAAGATTTCGTGATTGCCACAGGAGTTCAGCACAGTGTACGTGAGTTCTGTCAACTTGCATTCCGTTATGCAGGCATTGAACTGGAGTTTGAGGGCGAGGGCGAAAACGAGAAGGGCATCTGTGTGTCCGGTCCCGAGAACCTTGTTGGCAAAACACTTGTTGAGGTATCTAAGGACTTCTATCGCCCGACTGACGTTGTGAACCTCTGGGGGGATCCCACCAAGGCGAAGGCAAAACTCGGTTGGAATCCACAGAAGACATCTTTCGAGGAACTTGTGCGCATTATGGTGGACTATGACATGCACAAGGTGGCAGCTGAAGATGCGAGCGAGAAGGTGCGCAAGATGAACCTTGCCGAATATCTTGAGAAGGGTATTGTAAAATAACAAATCTTTGTTCCGTCGGATTTACAGTCCGGCGGAACTTAGCATTAATGCATTATGGAAAAGAACGCAAAGATATATGTTGCCGGCCACCGTGGAATGGTTGGCTCGGCCATTGTGCGTGAGCTGGAGCGTCAGGGATATACAAACATAATCACTCGCACGCACAAGGAACTTGACCTGACAAGGCAGGAGGCCGTGGAGGCTTTCTTCGCTGATGAGAAGCCAGAGTATGTGTTTCTCGCCGCTGCCAAGGTGGGCGGCATCGTTGCCAATGAGTCGGCGCTGGCGGATTTCATGTATGATAACATGATTCTTGAGATGAATGTGATTCATTCTGCTTGGAAGAACGGTTGCAAGAAATTGGAGTTCCTTGGCTCGTCGTGCATCTATCCCCGTATGGCACCGCAGCCTATGAAGGAGAGTTGCCTGCTCACTGGTGAGCTGGAGAAGACCAAC
>ERZ780013.657-NODE-657-length-10363-cov-2.75378_pt1 | contig 10363 bp, 7 predicted proteins | sample MGYA00511178_ERZ780013 | MGnify/ENA primary metagenome ERZ780013 (study PRJEB29588, sample SAMEA2149568) | human gut metagenome | biome: human gut; feature: human-associated habitat; material: faeces | place: Denmark | collected 2008/2010 ... | reverse complement strand
CTTTGTGCCGATGGGCGGTGAGACGGGCGGTCTGCGCGACACGATAAGGGACAGCGGCGACGGTGAGGGCAACGGCTTCACGTTTGCGAGCTACAACGCTCACGATATGCTTTACACAATACGCCGTGCGATTGAGGGCTATCAGAACCGTGAGGGCTGGAGCATACTCGTAAAGCGCGCCATGGAGTGCGACAACAGCTGGGGCAAGTCCGCTAACGAATACATAAGACTTTACAAGGATTTGCTCAAGGAGTAATCCGTATAAAATAAAAACCCGACTCACATACAGCTGAATGTGAGTCGGGTAATTTTTTGCTTTTTATTCGCCCTCTGTGTGCGTAACGCCGATGCCGAGCTCATTTAATTGCTCGTCGTCAACCGGAGCGGGACATTCCGTCATAGGCTCCGATGCGTTTTGAAGCTTGGGATACGGGATAACGTCTCTGAGGCTGTCGCAGCCTATCATCTGCATGCAAAGTCTGTCAAGACCTATGCCCATTCCGCCGTGCGGCGGTGCGCCGTAACGGAAAGCGTCAAGCAGATAGCCGAATTTGCTGTAAGCCTCTTCTTTGGAAAGACCGAGCAAATCAAAAATTCTGCTCTGCAATTTGGGGTCGGTAATTCTTATAGAGCCGCTCGAAAGCTCAATTCCGTTGAGCACAAGGTCGTAGCACTTAGCCCTCACCTTGGCCTTGTCGGTTTCGAGGTACTCGAGGCACTCGTCCATCGGTGCGGTGAAGGGATGGTGCATTGCGACAAACTGCTTGAGCTCCTCGTCATATTCAAAGAACGGGAACTCGGTAATCCACAGGAAATTGTATTTTCCCTCGGGGATAATGTCGAGCTTTTTGGCAACCTTTTGCCTTAATGCGCCGAGCACCGTGAGAACGTGATTTTTGATTTTATCGGCTACAATCAGTATAACATCGCCCTTTTCGGCGCCTGTCTTTTTAAGTATGGCGTTCATTTCGTCCTCTGTCATAAACTTTGCAAATGATGAGGAAACGCCGTCGTCTGTCATACGAATCCAAGCAAGGCCCTTTGCGCCTATGCCCTTTACGTAATCCGTGAGCTTGTCAATTTCTTTTCTCGAGAGAGCCGATACCGCATTTTTTGCGTTGATGGCTCTGACTGTGCCGCCCTCGGCTGTTGCGCTTTTGAATACGCCGAATTCGGACGAGGAAACCTCGTCTGTTATATCGATAAGCTCCATACCGTATCTTGTGTCGGGCTTGTCCGAGCCGTAACGGTTCATAGCCTCATTGTAGGTGATTCTCGGCAGAGGGGTCGGCACATCAACGCCTATGGCGTCCTTGAAAACGCGCTTGATGTAACCCTCGCCTATTGAAAGCACGTCCTCCATATCGACAAAGGACATTTCAAGGTCTATCTGCGTGAATTCGGGCTGACGGTCTGCGCGCAGATCCTCGTCGCGGAAGCAGCGCGCTATCTGCATATATCTGTCAAAGCCGGCAACCATGGAGAGCTGCTTGTAAAGCTGCGGCGACTGCGGCAAGGCATAGAAGCTGCCGTTGTGAATTCTTGACGGTACAAGAAAGTCGCGTGCGCCCTCGGGTGTGGAACGGATAAGCATCGGCGTTTCAATTTCGATAAAGCCGTTCTCGTCAAAATAGTCACGCGTTATTTTAGTTATTTTATGTCTAAGCAGTATGTTTTTCTGTAAATCGGGTCTGCGAAGGTCAAGATAGCGGTATTTAAGCCTTGTAGTCTCGGCGGTCTGGCAGTTCGGAACTATCTCAAACGGAGGAGTTTCGCTCTTGCCGAGAATCCGAAGCTCAGTTACCTCAACCTCGATTTCGCCCGTGGCAATCTCGGTGTTTTTTGCGGAACGCTCTCTTACCTTGCCGACGGCTGCGAGAACATACTCGCTTCTTGCGGAAAAGGCCTTATCAAACACGGCCTTGTCGGTGTTTTCGTCAAATGCGAGCTGAACTATGCCCGTTCTGTCGCGCAAATCTATAAATATGAGTGAGCCGAGGTCACGCTGACGCTGAACCCAGCCGCAGAGCGTGACGGTTCTTCCGACGTCCTTTGCGGTGAGTGTGCCGCAGTAGTCGGTGCGTTTAAGTCCCTCAAGAGTTTCCATTATGCGTTTCCCCCTAAAATATCTTTAATATCAATGCCTTCGGTACCGAAGCCCGCCATTGCCTGGCGAATTACTATCGACTGAAAATTATCGGTGAAGTCCTTGAGCGTGGTCTCCTCCTCCGTGCCGTCAGCCATATTTTTAAGCTTGACATTTCCCGAGGACAGCTCGTTTTCGCCGAGAACCACGGTGTAGAGAGCACCGATTTTGTTTGCGTATTTCATCTGCGCCTTAAAGCCTCTGCCGACTGTGTCAAACTGAGCGGAAAGCCCCTCGTTGCGAAGGTCGGTTGCAAGCTCGGCAGCCTTGATATTTGCTTCGTCGCCCATGGATACTATAAATATGTCGCACTTTTTGCGCTCGGGGAACGGAGTTTTTTGCGCCTCCATCAAAAGGAGCAGCCTCTCTATGCCCATAGCGAAGCCGCACGCCGGAAGCGGATTTCCGCCGACCTCCTCTATTAAGCCGTCATATCTTCCTCCGCCGCATACAGTGCCCTGCGCGCCTATTTCGTTTGAGACAAACTCAAACACGGTGCGTGTGTAGTAGTCAAGTCCGCGGACGATGCGCGGATTTACCGTATAGGCTATATTCATGGCGTCGAGATATTTTTTTACCGAGTCAAAGTGCTCGCGGCAATCGTCGCAGAGATAATCTGTTATGACGGGCGCGCCCTTTGCGATTTCGGAGCATATGGGACTTTTGCAGTCAAGTATTCTCATCGGATTTTTTTCGAGTCTGCCGCGGCACGTGTCGCAAAGCTCGTCAATATGGGATGCAAAATATTCCTTCAATGCCTTGTGATACTCCGCGCGGCATTTCTTGCAGCCGATGGAATTTATTTCGAGTGAAAGATTTGATACGCCGAGGTAGTTGAACACCTCGTTTGCGAGCGCTATAATTTCCGCGTCCTGCGAGGGAGCACCTGCGCCGAAGCATTCCACGCCGAACTGGTGGAATTCGCGGAGCCTGCCTGCCTGCGGTTTTTCGTAGCGATAGCATGAGGTGAGGTAGTAGATTTTTTGCGGCATCGGCTCGTTGAAAAGCCCGTTTTCGAGGAATGCTCTTACCGCGCCTGCCGTGCCCTCGGGACGGAGCGTTATCGAACGTCCGCCTTTATCGGAAAAGGTGTACATCTCTTTTTGAACTACGTCTGTGGTGTCGCCCACGCCGCGTTCAAAAAGCTCGGTATGCTCAAAAACCGGTGTGCGCATTTCGTAAAAGCCGTAGTTTTCGGCTATTTCGCGCATTGCCGCTTCAACATACTGGGTTTTGTAGCTGTCCTTGGGCAGCAAATCGAGAGTACCCTTTATGGAGCTTGTTATAAGTGACATCTCAAATATCCTTTCGGTTGGGGATTATATCAGTGACGCACAGGGTGCGTAACACTATAATGCCCCCTCTGTTCGGAGGGGGCGAAAAAATACTGCTTATTTCGGATTTACAATATCACGCCAGTCAAGATCGCCTCTTTCAAGGCTGTGTATAAGCGCCTCTGCCGTTGCAATATTTGTTGCAACCGGAATATTGTGTACGTCGCAAAGCCTTAAAAGGTTATTCTCCTTAGGCTCATGCGGCTTCGGATTGAGCGGATCTCGGAACATTAAGAGAAGGTCTATCTCGTTGCAGGCTATACGCGCGCCTATCTGCTGGTCGCCGCCCTGTGAGCCGCTTAAAAACTGCTGTATTTTAAGACCGGTAGCTTCGGAAACAAGTTTTCCCGTAGTGCCGGTTGCGCAAAGGTTATGCTTAGACAAAATTCCGCAATATGCTATGCAAAACTGAACCATAAGTTCCTTTTTTTCATCGTGAGCCATCAAAGCTATATTCATAAAAGTTCCTCCGATCTTTTATTCGTTTGTGTTTTATACAACTTAAAATATTCTCCGATAGATATAATAACAAAAAAAAGTCAACTTTTCAAGATTTTTTTCATTTTGCACAAAAATAGTGTGGATTACATCCGGTACAGCACCCCAAAATACCATAAATTAAAAATATTTCGGCGAAAACGGCACATTTTTGCCGAGAAGACGCTCGGCGATTCGAGAAAAAGCACTCCCTATAAAGCCGGAAAGCCTGCCGCCATCGCTCAAATTCATCGCGGACGAATCATACGGGACAACTCCGAGCAGCTTTACGGAGGAAATATCCACGCAGTCGTTGAGCTTTGTCTGCCTGCCCTCCTCCATTTCGGAGCGTATCACCTTATTCACTATAAGCCGCGCCTCGTCGGAAAGAGGTCTTATTTTTTCGGCCTTGTCAAAGGCGCTTCGCAGAGATACGGCGTCGGGCGTCGTCACGATTATCGCCTTGTCGCAGATTTTTGCTGCGAAATCAAAGGCTGTGCCGCAATTCTCGGCGTCAAACAATATATAATCATAGCTGCTCTCAAAAGAGAGTATAAGCTCATAAAATTCGTCGTATGTAAGCTCTTCCGTGCTTTTTGGGGCCGGCAAAAGCGAAACGCCCTTATATAATGTATCGTAAACGGCGTCTTTTTTTTTGCAGTTGCCACTGGCGGCGTCATACCAATTAAAAAGTATGTCCTCGCCCGTTTCGAGGAGCAAATCGAGACTTCGGACGGAGGTGTCGGCGTCCGCGCACAGCACCCTTCTGCCCGCAGAGGCGCGACCGCAAAGCCTACGGTTACCGTCGATTTCCCGGAGCCGCCCTTGCCGGAGCACACTATATACTTTTCAGCCATCGGAAATACCCCTTTCTTCAGCCGAGCAGCGAGCCGTAGCCTTGCGCGGTATTGACGCTGCCGCCGTCGGTCTCAAAGTAAGCCTTGTATATTTCTGCGACGAGCGAAGCTGTGGCGGAACCGCTGTTGAGGTTTTCGATTGCCACGCAGACCGCTATCTGAGGGTCGTCGGCAGGCGCAAAGGAAATCATAAAGCCGTTAAGACCGGTTACGATTTTGCCGCTCACCTTTGCCTTGCTCTCTGCGGTACCGGTTTTTGCCGCCACCTTTACGGGGAGGCTTTTAAATGCCGGAAGCCTTGCACCGAGCATTCCCATACCCTCTTTGACTATGCGTATGCTGTTTTGCGAAACACCGGTTTCGTTTAAAACAACGCTGTCGTTTGAGAGCAGAGTTTCGGAATAGTCGCTTGATTTCACGCTTTTTACAAAGTGCGCGCGGTATCTCGTTCCGCCGTTTGCAATGGTCGAAACATAGCTGCAAAGCTGTATGGGCGTAAAGAGGTTGTCCGACTGACCTATTGCAGCCTGAACGGTGTCGCCCGGATACCATGTGCCGCCGTGAGCCTCTCTGTAAGCAATGCCGGCAAGTACGCCCGAGGATTCGTTTATTTCAACGCCCGTCTTTTGGCCGAGTCCGAATCTTGTGCAGTAATCATTCATACGGTTTATGCCCAAAAGCCTGCCCGTTTCGTAGAAATAGATGTTGCAGGATTGGTTAAGCGCGTTTTTAACGTCTATCCAACCGTGCGAGCCGAGACATTTGAAGGTCGTGTCGGTAAACTGACGGTAAATGTGGCTGCAATAAAATTTTGACGTTTCGGTTATAACGCCCTCCTCGAGCCCCGCTGCCGCTATTGCCGGCTTCATTGTGGAACCGGGCTCATAGGTACTCATAAGAGCTCTGTTCCAAAGCGGAGAGCTTTTATCCTTTGAGAGAGCCTCGTAATTTTGATAGTATGTGTTCAGGTCATAGCTCGGATATGTCGCGCAGGCGAGCACGGCACCGGTGTTTACATCCATTACAACGGCCGAACCGACCGCCGGAATTGCGTCCTTGTCGCGGTACCTTTCGACAAATGCCGCAAGCGAATCCTGAACCTTTTTTTGAAGCACGGAGTCAAGCGTGAGTATTACCGTGTCGCCGTCAACGGGCTCACGGGTGATTTCGCTCGTTTTTGTGCCGTCGGACGCCGTGGTTGTTGTCATTATGCCGTTTGTTCCGCGAAGGTAATCCTCCATAGCACTTTCAAGGCCGAATTTGCCTATGGTGTCATCCATGGCATATGCGCGCAGGCTGAGCGTGGTTTTTTGCTCCGTGGTCAAATTCTGATCTGCGCTCTCCGCCTTGTAAGCGTCCGTTCTGTCCTTGTATTCGCTCTCGTTGAGCTTGCCGGTGATTCCTATTATATGCGGTGCTATCGTGCCGTCGGTGTAGTGGCGCGCGGTAGTCACGTTTATATCAACACCCCTGTAAAAGCTGCTGTTTTCTTTGATTTTGGCGGCGAGCGTCGGTGAGACGGAGTCGGCCACCGTGAACGGATTTGCCGCCGAAAACGAAATTTTCTTTAAAGAATAACAGACGGACGCGATTTTGAGTGCGTCTGCCGCCGAGTAGTTACCGAGAGAAAACTTTTCGACAAGCTCGTCGAAGCAGTTTTGCGCCGTGGCGTAGGAATTAAGATACAGAACGTCCTTGGATTTTAAATATGTTATGTCCTTGTCGGCATTTTCCTTAAAAGAAACAGAGCCGTCCGAATTTAACACGAGCGGCAGATTGTCATTCCAAGCGGCACCCTCGCTCTCAAGCAGGTTTATAAGTGACAGGATTATTTCGTTTCGCTTGTCCTGCTCCTTTGTGGACGGGAAATAGGACGCGTTCAGCACGACGGAATTTATCTGCTCGTTTGTGACAAGCGGTGTTCCGTTGCAGTCGAGTATTTCACCGCGCGATGCGGCTATTGTGGATTTTGTCTCGGACAGAGCGACACGCTGCGTCGAATAGTCCGCCGCATTGACAATTTGAATACGGAACAAATCCACCGCGAAAAGCGAAAATAAAAACAGGACGGATACGGTAAAAATAAGTATTCTTCGTCTTATTTGTTTTTTGTTATCCAAATTTGCCGCTCCTTTCTCATCAGTTTTCAAGAACGTTGATTTTTGTCCGCCGCATAACGGCACGAACTATAATGTACCACAGCGGCGTGAAAAGGAATGAATACACCGCCGCAGGTATATAGTAGCGTATAAGCAGGTAGCCCGTGCTGTCAACTCCGTTTGCGAGCAGGAAAAACACAACATAGAATACCGAGTATATAAGGCACGCAAAGCCCGACAGCAGCAGCGCCGTCATAAGATTGTTTCTCATAAGGTAGTCTATGAGCAGACCTGCCGCCGCACCCGCAAGCATAAGCAAAAGTGCATTGTAGCCGTCGCCCATGGGTGAAACGCTGTCCCAAAGTATACCGGCGAGCATACCCAAAACAGCTCCGGCTATTTCACGCTCAAACATACCTATGCAAATGACAAGCGGAATTAAAGGATTGGCTTTAACGCCGAATATTTCGGGGAAAAGCCCCCTTGTGTTTTGCAAAATGTGAACCGCAAGTATCAAAAGCACAAATACGGTTCTTCTGACAAACAGTATTTTTGTTGACCTACGCATCAGTTTTTACCCTCGAATTCGGTTATGACAAAAGCGTCCTGAACATCTCCGGGATCAACCTCGGGCTTTACCTCGGCATAATATGAGATGTTGCCCTCCTCCTTGCTTACGGCGGTCACCGTGCCGATAATGAGGCCGCGCGGATAAATTCCGCCGACGCCCGATGTGCAAACTATTCCGCCTACCGCAACAGAGGTGTCCTTTGTAAGCCCGGTGAGCTTCAAAAGGCCGTTCAGAGCGAGCTTTGACGTGGTTTCGGTGTAGCCCATTTCACCCGTGCGTATTTCGTATGCCGCCGCGTTGACCTTGGGGTCCGTTACGGAGAGAACAACGCACGAGGTCGGCGTTACTTCGTTTACTATGCCTATTAAGTACTCGCCGCTTATTACGGGGTCGTTGACTTTAACTCCGTCGTTTGAGCCGCAGTTCAAAACAAACGAGCCGAAGGTGTCGGCGGAGTCTCTGCCGATAACGGTTCCGGCAACAAATTTAAAATCGGGATTTTTTTCTTTGACCTCAAGGAATTTTTCGTATGCCTCGACTTGCTTTTTCATCTTTTCGTAATCGACAAGCTTGCTTTGATAATCGGCAACCTCCGATTCAAGCTCGCTGATACGGTCGCGATAGGTGCTCGACGAGACAAAGCTTCCCTTAAAGCCGTCGAGCTTGTCTACAAGATACGACGAGGCCTTCTGGAGCGGAGAAAATACAAACGACGTCACCTTTGAAACGGGTGTTGTGCCGTCTGCGGCAGAAGCCGCGGCAGCAATGGCAGCAAGCAATACAAGCGCGATCGCAAGCAGTATTTTAAAAGCCGTACTCTTAAAAAATTTCTTCATATCGTACTCCGGTCACAGTTAAAATTTGCGGGCGAAAAACAATTCCGCCCGCCTTTTTATCAGTCGTAATTCTTTTTGGCGGTAATGCCCAGAGTGTTGCTCTCAAGGCAGACGCCGCAGCCGTCAACAACGCAGTCAAGCGGATTTTCCGCAACGTGGACGGGGATTTTTGTTTCAATGGAAATGAGCTTGTCAAGTCCTCTTAATAATGCGCCGCCGCCTGTGAGCATAATGCCGCGGTCGATAATATCCGCCGAAAGCTCCGGGGGAGTTTTCTCAAGAGTGGAGCGAACTGCGTCGAGAATCTGATTTACGGGGTCCGAAAGAGCCTCGCGGACTTCTTCGGAAGTAATTTCGATGTTTTTGGGGAGACCGTCAAGCAGGTTTCTGCCCTTGACATCCATGGCGCCCTCGCCGTCGTAGGGGTAGGCGGAGCCGATTTTTATTTTTATATCCTCTGCGGTGCGCTCGCCTATAAGGAGGTTGTGCTTCTTTCTTATGTGAGCGGTAATCGACTCGTCGAAATTATCGCCGGCAACCCTTGCGGACTGAGCGGTAACTATGTCACCGAAGGAAATGACGGCAACCTCGCTTGTACCGCCGCCTATATCGACTACCATATTGCCTATGGCCTCCGAAACGGGAAGCCCCGCGCCTATTGCGGCTGCCATGGGCTCTTCTATAAGACTTACATATTTTGCGCCTGCCGAGCGTGCCGCGTCATGAACGGCCTTTCTCTCTACCTCTGTAACTCCGGACGGGATACAGATAAGAACTCTCGCCTTTGAAAACGGCGATGAGCTTATGGCCATTTTTATGAATTCCTTAAGCATATCCGAGGTTATCTCAAAGTCGGCGATAACACCGTCTTTAAGAGGTCTGACTGCGGTTATTGAGCCGGGTGTACGGCCTATCATTTGCTTAGCCTTGTTGCCGACTGCGACAACCTTTTGCGGATAAGCGCTGACATCGACCGCAACAACGGATGGTTCACGGATTACTATTCCCTTACCTTTAACGAAAACGAGGGTATTTGCGGTACCAAGATCGATTCCGATGTCCTGTGAAAATAACATTTTTATCTCCCTTTCGGTTTTATGAAAAATAACTTCTCTGATACAATTAAATATTATAACCTCAAACCGGATTTTTCTCAACTAAAAAAATTCTAAATCTTTAAAAAATTACGGTAAAATTTGTGTGTATTTCGACACACGGTATGTTTCGGCGCATTATAAGCCGAAAAAAAGACCTTTTCGTTATTCGACGGAAGTTCAAAATCGTTTAAATCCTTGCAAAGCGCGGTAAAATACTATATACTTTTTTCAGAAAGTGAAAAGGGAGTGACATTTTGGATCCTATAAATGTTGATTTTACGGGAAGAGGCAGAGACGACGGCAAAAAGGGCGTCGCGGATGTGCTCATACCGCCCGAGAATTCGGGTAAAAAAATAGCGATAAATATCATATTGACGCTTATACTCGGTGCTGTGCTGTATTATTTTATGATACCGGCGCTCAATTTTAAGTCGATAGAGCTTTACCTCTTCGTCGTTTTTGTGTGTCTTATATATCTGCTTTTGACGATTATTTCGTCAAGGGCGTTTATAAAGCCCGAATATCTGCCCTACGTCAAAAGGCGGTCGAGGGTTCCGGGTATCTTGATTCTCGCTCTTGCCGCAGTGGCTCTTGTGGGCTGGCTTACCGGCGTTACGCTGTTCAGGGCGAAGTCTTACAGCAAGCTTATAAGCGTTCAGGACGGCGATTTTGCGGAAGACGTTGCCGAGATAGATTTCTCAAGCGTTCCCGTGCTTGACAGCTCCTCGGCAAACAAAATAGCCGAGAGAACGCTCGGAGATCTGTCGGACAAGGTCTCGCAGTTTGTCGTATCGCCGTATTCCACGCAGATAAACTATAAAAACACGCCCGTCAGAGTTACCGCGCTTGCTTACGGCGACATCTTCAAATGGATAAAAAACACCAAGGAGGGTCTGCCGGCATATATCATAGTTGATATGACCACGCAGGAGGGGCAGCTTGTGCG
>ERZ780013.648-NODE-648-length-10477-cov-4.44233_pt1 | contig 10477 bp, 11 predicted proteins | sample MGYA00511178_ERZ780013 | MGnify/ENA primary metagenome ERZ780013 (study PRJEB29588, sample SAMEA2149568) | human gut metagenome | biome: human gut; feature: human-associated habitat; material: faeces | place: Denmark | collected 2008/2010 ... | reverse complement strand
GACCGTCTGCGCGAGGAGGTGGAGCAGATTCACAGTGCCCGTCGCCGCGACATCGTGGTTGGCGTCTGCGTGCTGGCTGTAGTGGTGCTGGCTGCCGTCGCAATCCATCGGAGAAGGATGCGCCGTTATCGCGCCGAAATGCTCGCGCTGATTCGCGATGTGGAAAGCCTCTACGGCACGCCCGAACCGGAAGAAGCGCCGACTGAAGCGGCGGAAAATACGTTTGAGCGCATGGTTGTCGACACGGTGCGGCAAGGACTGGCAAGCGGAGATGACATCAGTGTCTCCGCCATTGCCTCGCGGCTGAATCTCGGAGAGCAGACCTTCCGCCGGCGTTTTGTGGCAGAGACAGGGAAGCAGCCCAAAACGTTTGTGACGGCGATACAGATGCAGAGGGCGGCGCCCCCGCTTGCGTCAGACACGACGGTGCCTGTTGCCGAGGTGGCTCGCGCATGCGGCTTTGACGATGCCAGCGCGTTCTCCCACGCATTCAAGAAGGCATATTCCTGCTCGCCCACACAGTTTCGCCAGAAACGTGCCTGAACACGCTTTTTTCAAGGGTTGAAAAGTATTTACAAAAGAATGTAAGATATTTACAAGTCATTGAAACACATACGGTTGTAAATTTGTGGCCAGACAACAAACAATATGATCGTATGGAGAAAGACACTAATGCACACCAGCCATCGGCAACTTCTGGAAGGGAGCCGTTGCCGGAACACGTTTTGCGGACACGCAGGGAATTTGTCGACCTTGTTGCCAAGATTGTCGCGGATGCCATCCCGTCGCATCGCTACGATGTGGTGGGCATAGCGGAAAGACTTGGGCTGTCGGAGCAAACCTTCCGCCGGCGGTTGTATATCTGCACCGGATATACGCCGAAACAGTTTATCACGAGCATACAGATGCGCGAGGCAGAGCGGCTGCTGTCGGAATATCCCGACGCAAAGGTAAAGGATGTGGCATTCAAGTGCGGCTTCGAGGAGACAAGCCCGTTCTCGAAGGCATTCAAGAAATGGAGCGGGTACGGCCCGTTGGCATTCCGCAAGCAAAAACGGATAGAGGAAAGCGAGGACTGGGTGCGCCTGCTTGAAAAATACAAATGAAGCAGGCAGATTTGTAAGAATTTTACAACAATTAACCTGCTGATTGTGTGTAGATTTGCATTTTGAAGGGATATAGACTTGAATGAATCCTGGATAGAACCTAAAACATAACCTAAAACATAACCAACAAAAAACTATATGAAAAAGAATTACAACCACAAACAGGCGCGATGGCTGTTGGTCGTCGCGACCCTACTGGCATTGTTTGTCGCCAGACCGGTGAAAGCCGAAGACAATGTCTACAATGGCGACGGCTATTCATTGAAGTATATCGCTATTAAGAATCCACCGGAAGGCGAGGAGAAGCGTGCGATTGTCATAGGACTGACAGACGGCACACTGGATTATACAGGACATGTCAACATCCCATCGAAGATTGAAAATCTGCCGGTGCGCCACATCGGAGTGTATGACCGGATGTCGAACAGGGTTGGCTTCCCTAAGGTTTCGAGCATCGACATTCCATCATCGGTGCGGACAATAGGCAGGAGTAGCTTCTATGGCAACTCCAATCTGACCAATGTCAAGATTGCCCGCGGAGGATTGACAGAGATTCTCTCGGAGGCATTTCGAGGGTGTGTCGCGTTGAAAAACATAGAATTGCCCGGAACGTTGAAAAGCATCGGATCGAGTGCGTTTGAGTCTTGTGAAGGATTGGAGAGCATCGTGTTTCCAGAGTCCGTCACCGATCTTCAAGGATGTCTTTCCAACTGCACGTCGTTGACAGAGGTGGCTTTGCCAAAGTCGCTGACCACTCTCGGCGCCGGAATGTTCATAGGATGCACATCGTTGAGGAGAGTCGTTGTGTGGGAAGGCGGCGACGGCATGTCGGTGCCGGCTGCATATCTTAAAATCCCAGCCAGCACGTTCCTCGGGTGCAAGAATCTCGAAGAGGTGGTGTGGAATGCCCCAATCACTGAAATCGAAAAGAATGCGTTCAACAGCTGCGAGAAATTGAAAAATTATCCCGATATGTCGAATGTGAAAATAATTAGGGAGGAAGCGTTTTCTTATAGCGGCATAGAGACGTTTACAACGCCGGCGTCGATGGAGCTTATGGACCGCCCGTTTACTCATAGCCATTGTCTGGAGTCGGTCACGATTACCCATAAAATGGACGTCTATGGATACCTTGCATTTGCCGACTGCCCAAAACTCACGTCGTTTGTTTTCCACGACGACATTGAAAACCTCAATGAAGCTTGGTATATGTTCAGCGGTTGCACGTCGCTTGAGGAAATCCGTCTGCCAAAGAAATTGAAGAAAATAGACCGTTACATGTTTGATGGCTGCACAAACCTGAAGAGGCTCTACATAGGCGATGCTATTACTGAGATAGAGACAGGGTCTGTCTATGGCACGGCTCTTGAAGAGCTTCATATAGAAGCGGCAACACCGCCAACACAGAAGGTGTCGGAAGGACTTATCAACAATCCTCCTTTTGACAAATTTGCCTATGAAAACGCTACTGTCTACTGCCCCGATGCGAAGGCCTATTATTCCAACTACATGTGGCAGCGATTCAAAAAATACAAACTCCCGGAAGCGTTTAAGTACACCGAGGTTGAGGGCGGCTATTCCGCAACCTACAATCTCTTTGATTATGTCAAAGACCCAACAACAGGCATCGATTATGGCGAGCTGTTTAGAAACGCATATCCCGACGGTAAGCTTGTCGTGCCTGACACCTACAATGGAAAGCCCGTTGTAGAGATTGCCGACAATGCATTCTATTATAGGCTCAACAATATAAGATACACATTGCAGACAAATATCAGCGAGGTGGTTTTGCCGGAAACGATAAGAAAAGTAGGCAAAGAAGCGTTCTACTATCTTACAGATATAAAGAAGGTCAATATGCCGTCGTCGCTCACCGAAATCGGAGAAGATGCATTCTGGAGCACCGGAATTTCGGAAGTGATTCTTCCCGACGGGCTGAAGACGGTGGGCAGAAACGCGTTCCAGTATTGCAACGACCTTACAAAACTGGTGATTCCGCAGTCGGTGGAAAGCATCAGCGGGAACGCTTTCTACTGCAGCTCTTATTCAGGAAATAAGATTTTGGAAATAATCTGCCATAATCCTACTCCTATACCGCTCTCCGAGCAGTTTGCAAACACGACATACAGCAAGCTGAGGATTCCTTTCGGCAGCAAGGACGCATACTACGAAGCAGACTATTGGCGTGATTTCTTCACGAAAGGCACTGTAGTTGTGGGCATCGGCGAGCAAACGCTTGCCGCCCTGGAAATCACCCCGACGGAAGAGATGCAGGAGGGCGAATTCATGGTGACCATCAACAACAGCAACGAGGGAGCCGTGGTGAGATACTACATCATGAAGGATTGGAAAATGTTTAAGGAAATTTCGGAATATACCGGACCGATCACTATTTCGGAAATAGGCAACATCGACATCTATGCAATCGCCGAGAACGGCGACAAATGCTCGCCCGAGGCGCATCAGCATTATTACGTCGAGAAGAAAACCAACAGCCCTTGCGGTCTTGTGACATTCTGCGGAATGAACGTCAAAGACAAGGCGTTTGCTGCAAAGTTCGGCAAGAGTGTTGCGTACAGGGAGACGAAGGATGCCGGCGTGCTGACGTTGAGCTATGCCGACATCAACGCCGCCGACAATAAATACAACACAGGCATCAACGCTATGGACGGGACGCTGATTGTTGAACTGGTGGGCAACTCTACTATCGCAGCCGAAGCCTACGGCATCACGATGGGTACACAAGGTCCGGGCATCGGCGGCAAGGGCGGCAACCTGATTGTCCGCGGCACGACCGGCTCGGAAGTGCTGACTTTCAACATCTCCGACAAAGGTATGGGCATCTATGCATATCTTGCCGATGTGACAATCGAAAACTGTACGGTTGTTGTCAATGTTGCGCGTGACGGCATAGCCATGAAGTCGGGCCACGACGATGGCTATCTGACCGTGCGCGGCAAGAATACCGTGCTTACCCTCAACGGCAGCAATGCCGCTATGGAAAATGTGTCGGACTTGATGCTTGAAGACGGCTTGGATATTGTAGAGCCGGAAGGCGGATATTTCAGTTATACGGGTTCTGGCGGCACGGTGTTTGACCCCAGCACCAAGGCGGTGGCCACCCATGTGGTTATCCGTTATGTCGACAATGGACTCCAAAGCCCGTTGTTCTCGCATCGCGCCACAACATTTGCCGAGCCGTTTGAGCTTTACATCTACAACCCCAACGTAGACGGAAAGAAGAACGAACGTGGCACGGTGATTTATAAAGTCGTTCCGGCGGGCATAAGCGACCCAAGCCTCATAAAGGAGCAGCCGTATTACGGCAAGGGCATCCTTATTGAAGAAACGTCGACGGTATACGCTTACGTTGTCGACGGCAAGGAACAGAGTGAAACGGCAGTGGTCGAGTATGTATACACACCCAATGTGCCGCAGATTGAAAAAGAGCAGACAACCGACTTCGGCAACGACCTCACCGACAGCGACGGCAATGCCTTGAGGGTTGAAAACGTTGTGGTCAACAACGTGTACTACAACCTCCCGGCCGACAGCGGCAACGGCTACGACACTGCAGGAAAATGCGTTGTGGTCAACACACCGATGTCGGAAGACGCGTTTGTCGGCAATGACTCTCCGGCGACACCGTCGGAAGGCGACAATTTCGAATGGTTCAATGGAATGATTGTGGTTGTCGGCGGAACAGGAACCGTTGAGATTACCTGCGAGACGGTAGGCACTATGGTTCTTGCCGTGAGAAAGGGCAATGACGAGCCTGCGTATTATACGCAAAGCTCGGAAAACACCGTTGTGGTAAACTACGATAACAGCACACCGGAATATCTGTATATCTACGCTGTGGATACGGCTGCGGGAAAGAAAAAGACGCGAGAGGTGTCGGCAGCCGCAGACTGCCTCAAGATTTACGGAATGAAGGTGACTCCGACCACGGTTGTGACAGGTGTTGAAAGCATCTTTGAGGATTCTGAGACACCGGGAGAACGCGTGATCTACGACCTCAACGGCCGCCGTTGCACGGAGCCGTTCGAGCCGGGCGTGTATATCGTGAACCGAAAGAAGGTGATTATAAGATAGCCTGATAAGTACAACCGATAGAAGAGATGCGCGTCAAGCGCCGGCACATCCCGGAGTTTGACGCGCATTTATTTGTTTGTTCAACAATGTCAAGCCAAGTCGCTGTAATGGCGTATACGGCGCAGGTTGTAGTCGAGGATGATGTTGCGGTGGCAGCAAGGGAAGTCGCCCATTATGCTGCGCTGCGGCCTCACGTTGTCGTATCGGCTTTTCTGGTGGCGGTAGTCGTTGTGCGCGCGCAGGATTGCACGAGCGTTTGCAAAATCCATCTTCGCCATGAAAACGAAGAAAGCCAGAGTGTCGTACAGCCGTCGAATCAAGAGCATCCGTCGGCCTTCGCGCGGCGGCAGATTCTTGTAGAGCAGAAACAGATTGTTGCGGAAGTTGAGGTAGGTTTTCTTCGGGTTTGACGCCGGCAGGCTGCCGCCGCCAAGATGGAACACCACGCTCTGCGGAATGACCCGTATCGCCTGTCCGCGCTGGTGCAGACGCCAGCACAGGTCGATTTCCTCCATGTGGGCGAAGAAATCCTTGTCGAGACCGCCAGCAGCGAGATATTCCTCCGTGCGCACCGTCAGTGCGGCACCAGTAGCCCAGAAAATGTCGGTGATGTCGTTGTATTGTCCGTTGTCGGTCTCCACGGTGTCGAATATTCGTCCGCGACAGAAAGGATATCCATGCTTGTCGATGAATCCCCCCGACGCACCAGCATATTCAAATTTCGTGTGGTCGGCGTCGCTCAGAATCTTAGGCTGGCACGCAGCCACTTCCGGGTGTGCCTCCATATATTCGTATAGCGGACGTATCCATTCCGGTGTCGCGGCAACATCGCTGTTGAGCAGCACGCTGTAGCGGTAGCCCAATTCGCGGATTGCACGGTTGTAGCCTTCGGCATATCCGTAGTTTTTGTCGAAGCAAAGAGTGCGCACATCAGGAAATTCCTGCTTCAGCACGCTTAGCGACTACTCGTCGGTGCTGCCGTTGTCGACCACCACTACGTCGGCAATGTCGTTGCTGTTGGCAGCCACCACCGACGGCAGGTAACGGCGCAGCAGCGCCGCACCGTTCCAATTGAGTATGATTATTCCTACGGGTTTCATTTTTTATTCAGTTTGCGGCGCCAGCGGTTGTGCGACCACAGCCATGCGTCCGGTTGGCGCAGTATTGTTTGTTCGAGCAGGAGGGCGTAGCGGTCGGTCACGAAATTCTCGTCGGTCTCCGCCACATTGTCGGCGATAGGCACAATCCTTGCGCGGTAGTGTCCGCGGCTGGTGCGCTCAACGTCGGCATACATAGCCGCCGCCTTCAGTTTGCGCAGCAGCATCTCCGTGCCGGAGATAAACGGAGTGTCCTGGTTGAGGAAACGTATGCTGTGGTGCCCGTCGTTATGGCTTGGCTTCTGGTCGGAGATGAATCCGGTGACAAATACTCCGCCGTTGTGGCGAGCTTGCAGCAAAGCGCGCAGCACACCGTTTTTCGGGATAGAAGTGGAGTGGAAACGCTTGCGCAGATTGAACCAAAACCGGTCGAACCACTTGTTGCGCAACGGGCGGTAGACCTGTGAATACTCAACATTGTCGGCGCGGTATACCCACAGCGTTATCGACGTGATCCATTCCCAGTTGCCGAAATGCGAGCAATACAAGCCTATCGACCGTCCGTCTTTGGCGATGCGTTCCACGTGCTCAATGTCTTCAAACACCATGCGTCGTCGCATCTCGTCGTCGCTGATGTGGAGCAGCTTTATCGTTTCGACAAACACGTCGGTGAAGTTGCGGTAGAAGCGCTTCACGATGTCGCGACGTTCCGCCTCCGCCTTGTCGGGGCGGCAATATTGGCTTCGACCAGCCGCCGGCGGTAGCGCACCACAGACGCAGCCACCCAAGCCAGCGCGTCGGACAGCACATAGAGCGCGCCGAACGGCAACAGAGCCACAGCGTGCAGCAGCAGCCAAAGAGGAGAGTATGCTATGCGTTGCAGAGTCGTGCTCATACGATTTCAGCTTTTATAAGGTCGTCATGTCCGAGAGGCTCCACAAGGCGCACGTTTACGATAGTGTTGCTCAGCCGCGTGTCGGCAGGCACCGCCACACGCAGGTAATTGTCGGTGAAACCTTTCATCAGTCCGTCGTCGTCGACAGCGTGCTCAAACAGCACCGGGCGCACCGTGCCGAGATATTTTTGCGTGAATGCCGCCAGTTTGCGGTCAGACAGCGCCATCATGCGCCGAGTGCGCAAATGCTTGGTGTGCTGGTCCACGACGTATGGGATTTTCAGCGCCATCGTGTCGGGACGTTCGGAGTAGGAGAACACGTGCAGTCGAGTGATGTCGAGGCTGTCGACAAACGAGCGCGAATCCTCAAAAATCTCAGGAGTTTCGCCGCGCATACCCGTAATAAGATCCACTCCGATGAAAGCGTCAGGGATAAGGCGTTTAATTGCAGCCACCTTGTCGGCAAACAGCTGACGGTCGTAGTGGCGGCGCATCAGTTTCAGCATCTCGTCGCTTCCCGACTGCAAAGGGATGTGGAAATGCGGCATGAAATGCTTTGAACCGGCGCAAAATTCAATAACGTCGTCGGTCAGCAAGTCGGGTTCGATTGAAGATATGCGATAGCGCTCGATACCCTCCACAGAGTCGAGGCAGCGCAGCAAGTCGATGAAACGTTCGCCCGTGTCATATCCGAAGTCGCCGATGTTGACCCCCGTGATTACAATCTCCTTGCCACCGTCGGCGGGAGGCCGCCGGGTCCGGTCGGCCCCCGCGGGCGCCCGCCCGACGAGCCTGTTCGGCAAGGTCGGCAATCCGTCCGCTGCGGCTGCGTCCGCGGGCACGGGGAATAGTGCAATAGCTGCAATAATAGTTGCAACCGTCCTGCACCTTCAAGAAAAATCTGGTGCGGTCGCCTCGCGAGCACGAAGGGATAAACTGCCTGATGTCTTTCAGCGCAGTCACTTTCACCGTTGGCTCATGGTCGGCATACCAGCGGTCGACAAAGTCGGCTATTTCTGCCTTTTGGTCGTTTCCCACCACGATGTCGACGCCTTCGATGTCGGCCACCTCCTCGCTGTTCAGCTGGGCATAGCATCCCGTCACCACCATCACGGCATCCGGGTATCGGCGCGACAGTTTTCGGATTTCCTGTCGGCATTTCTTGTTAGCCAATTCCGTCACCGAGCAAGTGTTGACCACGCAAATGTCGGGCGTCTCGCCCGCCTGCACAGGTTGTGCACCACGGTCGGCGAGAAGCTTTCCGATGGTAGAAGTCTCGGCAAAGTTAAGTTTGCATCCCAACGTGTGGAATGCCACCTTCTTATTGTCAAAAGTTGTATTGTCTATCATTTGAGTACAAAGATAGTGCAAGCCGAGAGAAGAGCAAAACAAACTTGTTTGATTTTGCACATCCGAGGCGCCGCCTATGTTATGTTTTCTCCGGCATTCAGCGCAGTGCGCTTCAGAAAAAGCAGGCGTTATTGTTTGTTGCGCAGTTCAGCAATCAAGTCGTTGATGATATATGTGTCGCTCATCAGGTGAAGCCCGTATTTCTCATCATGGAGCATACGGCTGGTTTCGGAATCGTAAAACAACTCCAGTGCACGTTCGTTTGAGATGTTGAGCGTGTCGGCAAGCTGCTTGACGATTCGTGCTATTTTGTTCCACAAAAGAAAGTCCTTCATAAGCTAAATGATTTTATGAGATTTAAATGTCAGATGCTTGTCGGCAATGTCTTGGTTCAAGATGCATATTTGGAAGTTAGGTTTGTGGTAAATCAAAAGGCTCAAAGTCGTTTCCACAGTGGCATAACCATTGATAAACGCTTCGATAGCGTCAATCACACGGTCGTCGGCGACGCCACCCTCCACGATGTCGTAGCCAGCCCACGGTTGTTTGCCTTGACGGCTTTCGACAATAAACTCAAGCCATTCGCGGTTGTAAGCATCGAATTTCAGGACATTGCAATTTACAGGCTCGTCGTATTTATAAGTGTTTATGACGGCATGGTCTGCGTTGCGAATCATCTGGATACGCTTAGCCCATCTGGATGCTTGGTCGTATAGATTAGTAAGATAGAATCCCGGACCAAAATCCAAGTCCTTTCTGCCAATGCTGACAATCGGCTTTTCGACCACGACAGTCGATCCGTGGTAGAGAATTGATTTATCCATTCCGCCTCCTTTCCCAATTTTCCAAAGCCTCGACAACATCGTTGGCAACCGCCTCGCGGCTCTCGGTGTGCAGCGTGTCGTAGCAGTCCACGATGAAATTTTTTATAAGACCAGCCCGTTCAAGCCTCCGTCTCATTTCGGCAGGTGTTATGCCTAATTTTTTAGCGGAAGCCTCGATAGCCAATATCGTGAACGACAGGCGGTCAAGTTCAGCAGTACGTTTCATTGTCTCCATTGCCGTAGATGTTGTTTGTTTTTTGCAAAGATAGTGCAAGCCGAGAGGAAAGAAAAGAGCTTGCTCGAATTTCTTTCCCGAGGCGCCGCCTATTTTATGAAAAGATAGTGCAAGCCGAGAGGAAAATGAAGTTTACTTCAATTTTTCCGAGGCGCCGCCGGTTTTATGCAAGAGCAAAACAAACAAGGTTGAAATAATATTCATCAGGGATTCCCTTTTTTCCTTTATAAATAACCCATCATTCGTTATCTTTGTAAAAACCTCTTAAAAACAGACTATTTGCACGAAATTTGTAAACCTAAAACAATTAACGATATATGGGATTTTTTAGATACCTGACACTGCTTTTCTGCTTATGCACAATAACGTTGACACAGGCTCAACGCTATGAGGTGGACTGCCTTGTAAGCTCTGAAATAAAAGCTGTCGCAACAGACAAGCCAACGGAATTTGACGGCTCCCGCACCGTGCTCTATCTGTGCAACGGCACGCTCGTGAATGTGGTGGGACGCAAGGTTGCCGGAACCGACGGACAGGAAGCCTCGCATCTCAAGCAGGCCGGTGACACGTTCGATGTGAGGCAGATAAAAGCCGTGGTTGAATACGACGGCAAGCACTATCTTGCCGAGGCCCGTTGGCTGAAATTCTTTTTTGGCACAGCAGGCATTGGCAAATTCTCCAATGCGTACAAGCAAAAATGGGTGGTGCGTGACGGCAAGTTGCAAAATGTGTCAATTCTGCATCAAGGAGACCGGATTGTTGAATGATGGCTGTTACGATACGACATCAGCGGCGGCGCTCACGCGACGCATGCTGCGCCATCGGCTGTCCCTCGACGTTGTCGAGGGTTAACATCAGGCGTGACCGCTCACGCG
>ERZ780013.647-NODE-647-length-10477-cov-5.4123_pt1 | contig 10477 bp, 6 predicted proteins | sample MGYA00511178_ERZ780013 | MGnify/ENA primary metagenome ERZ780013 (study PRJEB29588, sample SAMEA2149568) | human gut metagenome | biome: human gut; feature: human-associated habitat; material: faeces | place: Denmark | collected 2008/2010 ... | reverse complement strand
TTCAAGGAAGGCCTTTCAGTGTTGGAGTACTTCATCTCTACCCACGGTGCCCGCAAGGGTCTTGCGGATACGGCATTGAAGACCGCCGACGCCGGTTATCTTACCCGTCGTCTTGTCGACGTAGCCCACGACGTGATTATCACAGAGGAGGACTGCGGCACGCTTCGCGGACTTGTCTGCACAGAGCTTAAGAACAACGAAGACGTTGTTGCAACTCTCAGCGAGCGCATTCTCGGACGTGTGTCGGTTCACGATGTGGTAGACCCATTGACAGGCGACATCATCGTGAAGAGCGGCGAGGAAATCAACGATGCAGCAGCAGAGCGCATCGAGAAGTCGCCGATTGAGTCGGTTGAAGTGCGTTCGGTGCTTACCTGCGAGTCGAAGAAGGGCGTCTGCGCCAAGTGCTACGGCCGCAACCTGTCGACCAACCGTATGGTTCAGAAAGGCGAGGCTGTCGGTGTCATCGCGGCGCAGTCGATCGGTGAGCCGGGTACGCAGCTGACCCTCCGTACGTTCCACGTCGGTGGTGTGGCATCCAATATCGCAGCCGTATCGTCAGTGACATCACGCTACGACGGTGTGCTTGAGATTGAAGAGCTCCGCACGGTTAAGACAGAGGACTGCGACGTAGTTGTAGGCCGTCTGGCAGAAATGCGTATCGTCGACGCCAATACGGGCATGGTGCTGACAAACACCAACATCCCTTATGGTTCGAAACTTTACTTCGGCAACGGAGCAACAGTCAAGAAAGGCGACGTAATCTGCGAATGGGACCCGTTCAACGCCGTTGTTGTCAGCGAGGTTGCCGGTAAGGCACAATTCGTCAACGTGATTGAAGGTGTTACTTACCGCAAGGAAACCGACGAGACATCCGGTTTGCACGAAAAGATTATCATAGAGTCGAAAGACCGCACCAAGGTGCCGGAGGTCAACATCGTTGACGCCAACGGACAGGTGCTGAAAACATATTCATTCCCTGTCAACGCCCACCTTATGATTGAGGACGGCGATGAAATCAAGGCAGGTCAGGTGTTTATGAAGACACCGCGCGCATCTGGTAACGCAGGTGATATCACCGGTGGTCTTCCACGTGTCACTGAGCTCTTCGAGGCACGCAACCCGTCTAACCCAGCCATCGTTTCAGAAATCGACGGCGAGGTTATGTTCGGAAAAATCAAGCGTGGTAACCGTGAAATCAGCGTGACATCGAAGATTGGCGAAGTGAAGAAATATCTCGTGCCGTTGTCGAAGCAAATCCTCGTACAGGAAAACGACTACGTGCGCGCCGGCACACCGCTTTCAGACGGTGCGATCACTCCGTCAGACATTCTTAACATCAAGGGCCCGACAGCCGTTCAGGAATACATCGTCAACGAGGTTCAGGACGTCTATCGCATGCAGGGTGTGAAGATCAACGACAAGCACTTTGAGGTGATTGTGCGTCAGATGATGCGCAAGGTCTGCATCCTTGATCCGGGCGACACCCGCTTCCTTGAGTCGCAGGTTGTCGACAAGCGCGACTTTATGGATGAGAACGACCGCATTTGGGGCAAGAAGGTGGTTACCGACGCCGGTGACTCACAGAATCTCCAGGCTGGTCAAATCATCACAGCGCGCAAGCTCCGCGACGAGAACTCCGCTTTGAAGCGCAAGGACTTGAAGCTCGTACAGGTGCGCGATGCCGTTCCGGCAACGTCCGACCAGATGCTTCAGGGTATCACCCGCGCAGCATTGCAGACTTCAAGCTTCATGTCGGCGGCTTCCTTCCAGGAAACCACGAAGGTGCTCAACGAGGCAGCAATCAACGGCAAGACCGACAATCTGGAGGGCATGAAGGAGAACGTTATCTGCGGTCACTTGATTCCAGCCGGAACAGGTCTGCGCGACTACAACTCGCTTGTTGTAGGAAGCAAGGAAGACTTTGAATATCTCGACAAGAGTCTCGACGCCCGTCTTGAGGCTGAAGCGGCTGAAGACGCTGCCAAAATCAAGAAGGCTGAAGAGAAAGGCAAATAAAGAAACTGATTGAAAAAACTGACAATAAAGATAGCCCGGCGATTGGTTCGTCGGGCTATCTTTTTAATGAGTGGACAAACGTACTGTGTTGGAAAAGCATCCATCATGACATGGAACATTCGTTTGAGATTACATGGAAAAGGTGTCTTAATAGAGTGTTGTCGATACAACCGTCGTTCCAGTATATCGCCAACGGAAACGGAAAATCCGCAGTTCTCCTTGCCCGCCTGTATTGCAGCTTTTGAGGGATGGGGATTAATTTGGACAAACAAAAAGCCTCCACGGAAAGTACGCGGAGGCATAGGATTTATATCCTTCGGCATATAGCCTTATTGTGATAAGATGTAGAAATAATCTTATGTTGCAAATTTCTACAGAATAATTGATATTTCCAAATAAATTTCGCTAAATTTACGGAATATTGAAAAAACCGAAACAAAAAACGATATGAAAAGAGTATTTGGAATAGATTTGGGAACCAATTCAATAGGATGGTCAATAGTAGAGCAGTTGGAAAATGGAAAATACAGACATATAAAATCTGGTGTTGACATTTTTAAGGATGGAGTGGATCACGATAAATCAGGAGAGCATCCATGTGTGCAATTACGAACTAATGCGAGAGGATTGCGCCGACATTATTTTCGCCGTCGTTTACATAAAATAGAGTTGCTTAAAATATTGATAGAGGAAAGAATGTGCCCGCCGTTGACAGATGAAGATCTTAAACGGTGGCGGTTTAAGAAAATCTACCCTAAAGAAGACAATTTTATGGAATGGCAGCGCACAAACGACAATTTGGAGAAAAATCCGTATCATGATCGATATGTTGCGTTGACACGAAAACTTGATCTGTCGATAGAGAGCGATAGATATATACTTGGCAGGGCATTTTACCACTTGTCGCAGCGCAGAGGATTCTTGAGCAATCGTAAAGATTCAACGAAAGAGCAAGAAGGAGAGGTCAAGGCTGCTATATCTGAATTGTCAGATAAAATTAAAGAGGCAGGATGTAGTTATCTTTGTGAGTATTTCTACAAATTGTATCAAGCTGGGGATAAAATACGAGGGCATTATACGGCTCGCAAAGAGCATTATCTGAAGGAATTTCAGGCAATTTGTGACAAGCAGAGCCTCGGGGCTGATTTGTGCAAGCGTTTGAATAATGCAATTTTTTACCAGCGACCTCTGAAGTCTCAGAAAGGAAATATTGGGCGATGTACGTTTGAACTTGGCAAGCAAAGATGTTCGACATCGCATCCAGCTTATGAAGAGTACCGCATGTTGTGTTTTATAAATAATATCCGTTTGCATCGTCAAGGGGAGGATTCTGATTTCCGTGTGCTTACAAAAGAGGAGGTTGACGCAATAATTCCCAAATTTGTATGCAAGTCGCAATTTAAATTTGAAAAATTGGCAAAGGTGTTGGCTCATAAAAAAGAGAATTATGGGTTCAAGTATGATTCTGATGAAAGTACTCTTAAATTTAATTATCGAAAAGAAACAAGCATTGCTGGCAGCCCGGTGACTGCTGGATTGAAAGAAATATTCGGAGAAGAATGGAAATCGGAAATCTGTAGTGTGTATATGAAGTCGGAAGGAAAGACAGAGGACCGGATAATCGATGATGTGTGGCATGTGCTCTATTCTTTTGACAATGATGAAAACATCCGGGATTGGGCAAAAAAGAATCTGCAGCTTGATGATGAACAGGCAGAAAAGTTGCTAAAATCAAAATCGAACGTGATTATGCATCGTTGAGCCTGAATGCTATCCGAAAGATTCTGCCATATTTGCGACGTGGTTTGCGTTATGATGAGGCTGTGTTCTGTGCAAATATTCCGGCGGCGCTTGGGAATGTAGAAGATGTTGATGAATATAGGAAAATTGAGGATGACATAGTCGCATGTGTGCGAAATTTCAAAAGCTGTGAAGTGGCAGGGAGAAAAAATACATTGGAAAAAGAAGTGGCAGAATTGTTGGAGGAGAAGTATGGCGTAGACAAACGTCATCTTGGAAAGATTTATCATCCGTCAAAAACAGAAACTTATCCAATTGCACAGCCCGACAATAACGGTCTGCGGTTGCTTGGCTCGCCTCGAACGGCATCCGTGCGCAACCCAATGGCTATGCGGGCGTTGTTTAGATTGCGGGCGTTGACAAACGAGTTGCTTAAAAAGGGAGAAATTAATTCAGAAACGGTTGTCAATATTGAGTTTGCAAGGGGATTGAACGATGCCAATATGCGCAAGGCAATAGAAAACTATCAGCGGGAAATTGCTGATAGGCATCAGAAATATGCCAAGGAAATAAAGGACTGTTATTTAAAAGAAACTGGAAAAAATATTGAGCCTACAGAAAATGAGATTCTGAAATATCAACTTTGGGAGGAACAGAATCATCAGTGTTTATATACAGGCAAGATGATAAGTGTCGCTGATTTTATCGGGGCTAATCCAAAGTTTGATATTGAGCACACTTTGCCACGAGCTGCTGGCGGTGATGACTCACAGGTCAACAAGACACTTTGTGACAGCCGTTTCAACCGAGAAGTGAAGAAGGCACATTTGCCATCGGAATTGGCGAATCATGCAGAAATATTGTTGAAGGCAAAAAATCTGTGGCAAAAGAAAATTTATGAGTTGACCAAGCAGATAGAAGGGACTAAAGGTTATGCCGCCGATAAGAATGCAAAAGACGGTAAAATTCAGCGCAGGCATTTGCTTAAAATGAAGCGTGATTATTACATTGGAAAGTTGCAACGGTTTGAGATGAAAGAGGTTCCTGCAGGGTTCTCTAATCGACAGGGTGTTGATATTGGTATTATAGGCAAGTATGCCAAGTTGTATCTGCACACCGTGTTTGACAAGATTTTTGTTGTGAAAGGAGCTACAACTGCGGCTTTCCGAAAGGTTTGGGGCCTGCAGTCGGTGTATGAGAAGAAAGAACGCATAAATCATGTGCATCATTGTGTGGATGCTATTACGATTGCATGTATCGGGAAAAAGCAGTATGATGACTGGAAATGTTATCAGGAGGCGGAAGATATGTATTATCGAGGAGAAACTGGGCGTCCGTCAATGGACAAACCGTGGTCTACATTCACCGAGGATGTAAAGCAGTTGACAGAGGGCTTGCTGATTCATCATTATGTGCCCGACAATGCTGGAAAAGCATCGAAAAAGAAGTTGCGCGTCCGTGGTCGCATTCAGCGTAATGCCGAAGGGCGGGCGTTGTATGCTACTGGCGATTGCGCACGTTTGTCATTGCATCAGCAAACTTTCTATGGGGCGATTAAACAGGATGATGAGATACGGTATGTGGTGAGGAAACCGTTGGATTCCCTTGAGAAGAAAGATATAGAAAAGATTGTAGACCCAGAGGTCCGGCAGAAAGTTAAAGAGGCTGTTGACGCCAAAGGTATGAAAGAAGCTGTAGCTGACGGAATCTGGATGAATGAAGAAAAAAGGATTCCAATAAAAAAAGTGCGTATATACACATCAATTGCTAATCCTTTGCGATTGAAGCGTCAACGAGATTTGTCGGTGCATGACTACAAACGAGATTATTATGTTGCCAATGATGGTAATTATTGTATGGGAATTTATGAGGGAACCGATGCAAAGGGCAAAAAGAAGAAGACGTTTAAGATAGTCAACAATATGGATGCTGCAAACTATTTTAAGGCAAGACAACGCGGCGAAGATGTGGAATTGTTGCCAATGTCGGATGGTAATGATTTCCCATTGAAATGTGTTCTTAAGACGGGCTCTGTGGTGCTCTTCTATCAAGACACTCCAAAAGAGTTGAAAGAATGCTCAAAGAAAGAGCTTGCGAAAAGATTGTACCGCGTTGTGGGAATGTCGGAGATGAGAATAACTCGTAAAAAAGGAAAAATAGACTGTTATGGAATGCTCTCTTTGACTTTCCACCAAGAGGCCCGTCCGAGCATTGACCTGAAAGATAAAAATGGGGAGTGGAGAATTGGGGAGGATGTGCGACCCAAAATTAAGTTAACGCATAATCAAACGAATTTCCTTGTAGAAGGAATTGATTTCAGATTGACATTGTCAGGAGATGTGGAATGGCTAAAATAAAAAAATTATGTTGAAGCGGGCACTGTTTTTCACTCAGCCGTTTATGCTGAGTCTTCGCAATTGTCAAATGGTGATATGCACTCGGGAGATGTCGCAAGAAAAGCGAACCATACCGATAGAAGATATAGGTTATGTAATTCTTGAACATCCGCAGATTAGTGTTTCGTTACCGTTGCTCAACGCTTTGTCTGATAATAATGTCTCTGTCATATTTTGTGGAGACAATCGTATGCCTAATGCAATGTTGCTTAACCTTGATTCTAACGCAACGCAGGGGGAGAGTTTCCGGAATCAGGTTGAGGTGTCGCCTGCGTTGAAACGCAATCTCTGGCAACAGGTGGTTGTGGCAAAAATTCGCAATCAAGCAGCTTTGTTGACAAAGTTGGGAAAGGATGGCGATTTGTTGCGTCCGTTGTGGCAGAACGTTAAAAGTGGAGATTCTGACAATAGGGAAGGGGTGGCATCAAAAATTTATTGGGCAGAAATGTTTGGGCGTTCGTTTGTGCGTTCGCGAGAGGGAACAGGATTGAACCCATTGCTTAACTATGGCTACACTATTCTTCGTGCTGCTACGGCCAGGGCATTGATGGGTTCCGGTTTGCTCCCTGCGTTTGGTATTTTCCATCGCAATCGTTACAATGCGTTTCCTCTGGCAGACGATATGATGGAGCCGTTCCGACCATATGTCGATGAGGTTGTTTATGAGATGATGGAGGCTGGGATGGTTGAATTGAATAAGGAGGCCAAAGGGAAATTGATAGGATTGCTCTTTGTTGATACTTATTTCCCAAAAGTGACGCGGCCTCTTGATATAGCGTTGACAATGGCGACCGCTTCGTTGGCAAAATGTGTTGCAGGGGATTGTAAGAAATTAAAATTTCCGATAATGAAATGACAGAGTTTAGACTTAATGCTTATCACATTATGTGGCTGTTTGTCTTTTTTGATTTGCCAACCAATACTAAGAAGCAGCGTAAAAATGCGGCTTCTTTCAGGAAAATGCTTGAAAAAGATGGATTCACGATGATGCAATTTTCTGTCTACATACGTCATTGTGCATCTAAAGAAAGCCGTGATGTACATGTGAAAAGGGTTAAGTCATTCATTCCTCCGGAAGGAAAGGTGAGTATACTCTCAGTAACAGATCGCCAATATGGTGACATTCATAACTTTTGGGGAATGGTGGAGGAGGAAAAAGAAAGGCGACCGATTCCTCAACAGTTAGAAATTTTTTGAGTTCTTTGAAATTTGGATGAAAACGTATAATTTTGTTATGTGATTAAGAAGAAACCGTTATTGATGAATCTTTAGCGAGTTTTTTTTTAATTTTCTCATCAAACTACAGCATTCCGTTGAAAATGAGAATGTGATTTAGGCGATAATGTGCTTGAAAAGAGCGTCTTATGCGCCATAGGTTGTGGTTTGATGTAGAAATGGAATAAGATACAACGCTCGTATGTGGTAGGACTGCAAAAGTACGGTTGTGGTTTGATGTAGAAATGGAATAAGATACAACTAATTACTGTTTAATACTCCGTGCTGTACAGTTGTGGTTTGATGTAGAAATGGAATAAGATACAACGCCATCCTTGGTGTCAAGGTCAATGTCGGTGTTGTGGTTTGATGTAGAAATGGAATAAGATACAACTCAACACACGCTCTTTAACGGTGTCAAGTCGTTGTGGTTTGATGTAGAAATGGAATAAGATACAACTATCAATAGTGACACCTTTACCAAGAGCATGTTGTGGTTTGATGTAGAAATGGAATAAGATACAACCATTGACTTTGTCAACTGAAGTTTTGTAATGTTGTGGTTTGATGTAGAAATGGAATAAGATACAACAGGAACGTCAAACGTCATATCAACGTCATCGTTGTGGTTTGATGTAGAAATGGAATAAGATACAACCGCCGAAATCGTTGCCATCGTGGATAAGAGTTGTGGTTTGATGTAGAAATGGAATAAGATACAACAAAGGCAATGTCATCCCGAACGTGCTTGAAGTTGTGGTTTGATGTAGAAATGGAATAAGATACAACCGGTCAAATTCGGGAGTAGGATAGTCAGAGTTGTGGTTTGATGTAGAAATGGAATAAGATACAACTAGGTACGTGCGTTAATGCGGTCTCGTAGGGTTGTGGTTTGATGTAGAAATGGAATAAGATACAACGTCATTGATACAGAAGCAGTGCGAGATGGGTTGTGGTTTGATGTAGAAATGGAATAAGATACAACGGAGAGAGGTATTTGAATTAACGTAAGACGGTTGTGGTTTGATGTAGAAATGGAATAAGATACAACAACGCATGAACGCTCCCTCACCCGAATATAGTTGTGGTTTGATGTAGAAATGGAATAAGATACAACGGTGCGGCCGCAGCTCGGACATGAGATGTGTTGTGGTTTGATGTAGAAATGGAATAAGATACAACTGGCTCTGTGAAGAGGTTGACCGCTTCTGGGTTGTGGTTTGATGTAGAAATGGAATAAGATACAACCCTGAACGATGCTATCCGACAATGCAAGGAGTTGTGGTTTGATGTAGAAATGGAATAAGATACAACAATAGGATTGAGGATGGCAGGGTCAACCTGTTGTGGTTTGATGTAGAAATGGAATAAGATACAACCAATTTCTTTGACCCGGTGCAGTTTGACAGTTGTGGTTTGATGTAGAAATGGAATAAGATACAACAAAGACTTTCTATACAACGTGCATTCATAGTTGTGGTTTGATGTAGAAATGGAATAAGATACAACATTCAAACATAAGTTGCTGAATTTGGTCAGGTTGTGGTTTGATGTAGAAATGGAATAAGATACAACCGAATCCTTTGATATTAGCGGACTTGCTGGGTTGTGGTTTGATGTAGAAATGGAATAAGATACAACGTAGCATCGAAGTCCTTATACAATCCACTGGTTGTGGTTTGATGTAGAAATGGAATAAGATACAACGCATATCCCACAAGAATACATATCCAACAGGTTGTGGTTTGATGTAGAAATGGAATAAGATACAACTATTATAGAAAGACTGATAAGCAAGCATCAGTTGTGGTTTGATGTAGAAATGGAATAAGATACAACTGAGAGTAGGCACTATTCCATTCATTTGTGGTTGTGGTTTGATGTAGAAATGGAATAAGATACAACTTCCTGTCCAATTGTCCATCATGTAAATGGGTTGTGGTTTGATGTAGAAATGGAATAAGATACAACCGCTGGGTCTTGTTCGCCTTAAAATCGTCGTTGTGGTTTGATGTAGAAATGGAATAAGATACAACAGAAGAAAGTAATAAAAGGCTATGGCAAAAGTTGTGGTTTGATGTAGAAATGGAATAAGATACAACTTCTTGTGAGATTTACGCGGGAGGTGTAGGGGATTGATGCTCTTGCCACTGACGTTTATTTGTCGTAACTTTGCACGGTCATCAATATCGATATGGCAAAGAAGAAGTATCAGAAAAGAAACAGCACCGCGCGTCACGTGAGGTGACAGCTGCCGTGATTGTTGTGGCGGTTATCGTGGCTGTGTGGTGGTTTATAGGACATGCGAAGGAGTTGGGCTTCAAGCGTGTTGAGAGTGGTGCGCCCGCCAGCAATGTCGATGTAGAGGCGCTTATGGAAGTGAATGCTCCAGAGGGGTTGCGGCAGCAGATTGTTGCGTATGAGGGCTACACCGCGTCGTTCAACGCCGACCTGCGTATTCCCAACTATGTTGTCTACGAACTCACACGTTTCGAGACTCAGGGCGCAGAGCAGCGTCACGACAAGTTTATGTGCGACACCGACGTTGAGGGCTGTCCGACTACCGACGACTATAAGGGTTCGGGCTACGACCGCGGTCATATGGCTCCCGCTGCCGATATGAAATGGAGCAAGAAGGCGATGCAGGAGTCGTTTTTTCTGACAAATATATGTCCGCAGAACCATTCGCTCAACAGCGGCGGGTGGAAGCGTCTGGAGGAGAAAGTGCGCCTGTGGGCAGACCGCGACAGTGCAGTCATTGTAGTTTCCGGGCCAATCGTGCAAGGCCACATCAACCGTTTGGAAAGCGGAGTGGCTGTGCCTACCGGATTTTTCAAGGTGCTGCTCGCTCCGTTTGCCACACCGAAGCGCGCCATCGCATTCATCTACAAGAACGAAGGCGGACAAAAGGTGATTGAGCGGCAGGCAGTAAGCGTAGACGAGGTGGAGGCTCTCACGGGGCTTGACTTCTTTTCTTCGCTGCCCGACGAGGAGGAAAATGAAATAGAAAAAACTTGTGATTATTACGAATGGAACAATTAGACATCAACCAGCATAACGACGACACAATATGCGCCGTGTCGACACCGGCGGGGGGGGGGGGGAGA
>ERZ780013.637-NODE-637-length-10619-cov-2.77348_pt1 | contig 10619 bp, 9 predicted proteins | sample MGYA00511178_ERZ780013 | MGnify/ENA primary metagenome ERZ780013 (study PRJEB29588, sample SAMEA2149568) | human gut metagenome | biome: human gut; feature: human-associated habitat; material: faeces | place: Denmark | collected 2008/2010 ... | reverse complement strand
GGTCATATTCGCCCTCGCCGGCCGCGAGAACCATGGGAATCGACGTTACCAAAAGCACTACGCAAAGCAGCACAGCAGTTATGCTTTTTCCGATTTTAATCTTTGAAATTTTTTGCATAAACTGCAACTCCTTTCCTCAAAATCTGTATTTTGAATATAGTTTCTTATGAAACCACGATGGTCGTTTTTAAATCCATATTGTTAAGCTTACGCTGCTCTTTATCAAAGCTGTAGGTCTTAACATGGATTGTTGCAGGATAGGTTCCTGCCGCAAGCTCACGGTTCAGCGTGAACTTTGATATTGAATAGCCGGGCGGCAAGAGATTTGAGGTATATATAACCTCGCCTGTATCTGAAAGCTCTATTTCTATAACAAAGAAGCACGGGTTTTCCTCGGGGTTTGAGAATACAAAGCTTTGCTCCTTGGTATTTGCCGCCAAGGGAAGCTCGGGAATACCGTAGACCTTTATCTGCCTGCCCCTTGTTTTTGTTTTATCGGGAATCGAGATTTCGCCCTCGCCCAAAACGGCATTTTGGTCGATTACGCCTGCGGGGGGCGTTGTGGTTCCGCCATCGCCGCCTGTCGGTATAACGGACTTTAAAAGGAATATAAGACCTATTATAAGTGCCGCTATCAAAAGCGCAAACAAAAGCCAAAGTAAGAGCCTGTCTTTAACTATCGCAATGAATTTGTCAGCCTCTGTCTCTATGTAGCCGACTACCGCGGTATGAGGCATTTTCGTTGCGGCATACACCTTTTCGGTTTGCCCGTCGTCAGACTGCAAATCACCGATTTCGCGTTTGCCCTTCCCTATTTGACCGACAACCATATAGCCGCCCGAGGGATAGCGCGAGTCTATTTCTTTCTTTTTGAAATAAGAAACCGAGAAGCCGGTTTTGCCGTTTTTGTAAACGCCCTCGCCATCGGCTCCGGCAAGATGCCGAAATATAAGATCTGCCAAATAAAAAACCTCCGATAAATTGATTAAAAACGCTATATATAATAGTATACGATAAATCCGCACCGCTTCGGGTTTGCTTTAACGCTTGGTTCTCATCATTTTGCGAAAGAGCGTCTATTTACCGATTTTAAGGCGCAAATGGGTACACTATTACACCGTATATTTATACTTAAGTTTACACTAAAAATGCTTTGGTGTAAAGAGTTTTTATCTAATTTAAAAACACATTTTAAATAGTCTTTAAACCAAATGTTAACAAATTGTGAACGCAGTTTGACATTCTTTTGTCATTTTGAAATGAAAATATGTAAAATTTTAGATTGCGAGCACACTTCGACAAAAATTGCAGCCGCTTTTGGTAATCTTTTACAAATTATACACCGGAAATTCTATGTAATCAATTCTCTTTCATAGAACTCTTCCGTTTAGTCTCTTGATTTTATCACGTGCTGTGCGACAAAAAAACGCCATTGTAACAAAAAGCCGTTTTAATTTCACAAACGCCCGAAAAGCACAAAAAAACGGGCTTGTAAAGCAAATTACAAGCCCTGAAATATTTATATCTATAAGATAATTTCGGATATTACGGAGTTGGAGAGTAAAAATCCGCGCCGCGTCAGAAAAATTCCGCCGCTCTCACAGCTGCAAAGCCCGTATTTTTCGTATTGCTTTGCGCTTTCAAGCATTTTTTGCGGTATCTCGTGATGAAAACGGGCGTAAAAACGCTCTTGAGTAAGCCCCTCGCGAAGCCTTAAAGCGAGCATACAAAATTCCTCTTCGTCGCCGCCGTCACCCTCAGTTAAACGCTCGTTGCCGCTTATGAAATACTCAATATCACGCGGATAATATGTGCGTTTTCCGCCTAAGAACGAATGTGCCGAAGCACCTATGCCGAGGTACTCCTCATCGTGCCAATATTTCAGATTGTGGCGGCTCTCAAAGCCGGGAACCGCAAAATTTGATATTTCATACTGCATAATACCGTGTTCTTCGAGGTATTCGCACATAAAAAGGTACATATCGGCCGTATCGTCGTCAGAGGGGAACGGCAATTTGTCTCTCATACGAAAAAACGGCGTATTCTCCTCTATTTTGAGAATGTAGCAGCTGAGATGCGGCACACCCGAAGAAATGCAGAAATCAAGCGTGCTTTTAAGGCTCTCTTTTGTTTGACCCGGCACGCCGAGCATGACATCAAGCGAAATATTATTTATTCCCGCTTTTTTTGCCCGCGAAACGACACTTTGAACCTCGCTTTTGCCGGCTCGTCTGCCTAAAATCCTACGTTCGCCGTCATTTGCCGACTGCAAGCCTATGGAAAGCCTATTTACTTTACACTCGCTTACTTTTTCAAAGAATTCGTCGCCGAGCGAAAACGGGTTGCACTCTACCGTTATTTCCGCATCATCGGTCAAAAACGTTGATTTTGCGCTGTTTATGATTTGACAAAGATAATCCGGAGCCAAAACCGACGGAGTTCCGCCGCCAATGTAAAGAGTATCAGCTTTACAATTAAGCTGTTTTGAATTGTTCCGAAGTTCTCGCAAAACAGCCGAAACATATCTGTTTTTTGTATCGTCATCGGCGCGAAACGAGTAAAAATCGCAATACGGGCACTTTGAATTGCAAAACGGAATGTGAATATACAGTCCTATATTATTCATCGTCTAATTTAAGCACAGCCATAAACGCCTCTTGCGGAACTTCTACCGTACCGAACTTGCGCATACGCTTTTTACCCTCTTTTTGCTTTTCAAGCAGCTTCTTTTTACGCGTTATATCGCCGCCGTAGCATTTAGCAAGCACGTCCTTACGCATTGCCTTTACGGTTTCGCGCGCTATTACCTTGCCGCCCACGGCTATCTGAATGGGAATTTCAAACATCTGGCGCGGAATATTGTCCTTAAGCTTCTCGGCTATTCTGCGCGCTCTCGGATAAGCCTTTTCGGAGTGAATAATAAACGAGAGGGCGTCTATCATATCGCCGTTCAAAAGAACGTCGAGCTTTACAAGGCTTGACCTTTGGTAGCCGCAAAGCTCATAGTCAAACGAAGCATAGCCGCGCGTACGCGATTTTAAGACGTCAAAGAAATCATAGATTATTTCGTTAAGCGGAAGTATATATTTTAAGTCCACCCTGTCGGCGTCAAGATACGTCATTTCTTTATATTCGCCGCGTCTGTCCTGGCAAAGGTCCATTATGGCTCCCACATAATCCTTAGGAGAAAAGATGTGCGCCTCAACCATGGGTTCCTCCGCAAAATCGATTGTTGCGGGGTCGGGGTAGTTGCACGGATTGTCTATTTCGACTATGTTTCCGTCGGTAAGGTGTATTTTGTAAACAACCGAAGGTATTGTTGTTACGAGGTCGAGGTCATACTCTCTCTCAAGGCGTTCCTGTATGATTTCAAGGTGCAAAAGCCCCAAGAAACCGCACCTGAAGCCGAAGCCGAGGGCACTTGACGTCTCGGGTTCAAACGAGAGCGAGGCGTCATTCAGCTGTAATTTGGCAAGAGCATCCCTAAGAGCCTCATAATCCGCTCCGTCCGCCGGATAAATTCCGCAGAAAACCATCGGATTTACCTTGCGATATCCTGCAAGCGGCTCCGAAGCCGGATTTTCGGCAAGAGTCACGGTATCGCCTACGCGCGCATCGCCTACGGTTTTAATCGAAGCGGTGATATAACCGACCTCACCCGAGGACAGCTGCTTTGTCGGCTCCAAACTCTTGGCGCGCATATATCCCGTTTCCACAATTGTAAATTCGGCGCCCGTAGCCATAAGACGCATGGTCTGCCCCGGCCTTACCACACCGTCAACTATTCTGACATAGACAATTACACCGCGATAGCTGTCATATACGGAGTCAAATACAAGCGCTCTGAGCGGCTTTGAATCGTTATCATCCGGAGGCGGCACAAGGTTTACGATTTCCTCGAGCACAGCGGGGACATTCTCGCCCGTTTTTGCCGAAATTCGCGGCGAATCCATACACGGTATGCCTATAACGTCCTCCTCTTCTTTAGCAACGCGCTCCGGCTCTGCGGCGGGAAGGTCGATTTTATTTATTACCGGTACAATTTCAAGGTCGTGGTCAAGCGCAAGGTAGGTATTTGCAAGAGTTTGAGCCTCTATCCCCTGTGACGCGTCAACTATCAGCACAGCTCCCTCGCATGCCGCAAGGGAACGCGACACCTCATAGTTGAAGTCAACATGACCGGGAGTGTCTATTAAGTTCAGTTCATATTTTTTGCCGTCGGCAGCCTTGTAATCAAGCTTTACGGCACGTGCCTTAATGGTTATACCGCGTTCACGCTCAATATCCATATTGTCAAGAAGCTGCGCCTCCATATCGCGTTTCGCTACGGAGTCCGTAAGCTCCAACAAACGGTCGGCAAGCGTACTCTTGCCGTGGTCGATATGGGCAATTATGCAAAAATTTCTGATGTAGTCCTTTTTACCTGACATAAATTTCCTCTTTTATCTTTTTAAATCCCGTATATTATATCAAATTCGGAGTTAAATGTGAATACCGAAAATTATTTCTCACGGTCATAAAAAGACAGCATCGGCTTTATCTTTTTGCCGCCTATCACTCTCTGCTCGTAGTTTTTGGTTATTTTAAACACCGTCCCCGACAAAAGCAACAGACCTATAAGGTTCGGTAAAGCCATAAGACCGTTAAACGTATCGGAAAGATCCCAAACAAGCTGAATGCTCGACACGGCACCTATAAATGTCATTGCGAGAAATATTATTTTATACACCGCAGTCAGCTTTTTTCCGCCTATATATTCTGCGGCGCGCGAGCCGTACACCGACCAGCCGAGTATGGTTGAAAAAGCGAACATAACTATACCTATGGATACTATATAGGAGCCCCATTTGCCGAGCACGCTCTCAAAGGCATATATTGTTATATTAACTCCCTCAAGTCCGCTTTGCAGATTTGCCCCGGTAGTCAGTATTACGAGTGCCGTAAGTGTGCATATAACAATGGTGTCAAAAAACACCTGAAATATGCCCCACATACCCTGTGTTACGGGTTCCTTGGCATCAGAGGAGGAATGGACCATTACCGACGAGCCGAGGCCAGCCTCATTAGAAAATACTCCGCGCGCCACACCGAAACGCATGGCTCTTGAAATACCGTATCCCATAACGCCTCCTCCGACGGAGCGCATACTGAACGCTCCCGAAAATATCTCGCCGAAAGCGTCGCCTATATGGCGGAAGTTTACGATTATTATTATAAGCGCGCCTATTATGTAAAACGCCGCCATAAAAGGCACAAATTTTTCCGTCACCGTGACTATTCTTTTCAGTCCGCCGTAAATTATAACGGCTATAAGGGCGCAAACGACTATCCCCGTGACAATGCCCGGTATATTAAACGACCCCTTAAGTGCCGTGGATATTCCGTTGACCTGAGCCACCGAGCCTATTCCGAACGATGCGAACAGACAAAAAACAGAAAATATAACCGCAAGCCACTTTTGGCCGAGTCCTTTTTCGATATAATACATAGGGCCGCCCACCCACTCGCCTTTTTCGTTTTTTCTGCGGAAATATATGCCGAGCGCATTTTCGGAAAAGCTCGTCATCATACCGAGCAAAGCAGAAATCCACATCCAAAATACCGCACCCGCTCCGCCGGAGGAAATAGCGTGGGTTACGCTTACAATGTTGCCCGTGCCTACCGTTGCGGCAAGAGCCGTTGCAAGTGCCTGAAACTGCGATATGGCTTTTTCGTCCTTGGTTTTTGTTACCTTGCGGTCTTTAAAAATTGCGGCAACCGTATTTTTAATTGTGTAGCAAAAACGTCGTATTTGAAAAAATCGCGTACCGCACGTGAGATAAAGACCGGTAAGCAGCATCAATATGAGCATCGGAGGCCCCCAAACGACGCTGTTTACCTTACTGTTGATATTCTGAATAAGCTCTACAAAATTTTGCATAGTACCTCCGAATGTGTTTTTATTGAATAACAAGAAAACGGGGCAAAAGCAGCTAATAACAGTATTGCTTTACGCCCCGAATTATTAAGAATAAAGCTTTCCGACTATGATGTTCACAAGCGAAACCGGCAATGCCTTTGAAAGTGCCAAAAACAGATGATATTTAGCGCCTTTTGTAGACAAAAGCTTCGGACGAGCTTTGGTTGCCGCAGCATACACCGCATCGGCTATATCGTCCGGCGACATACCGTTTTGCTCGTCGCGCTCCATACCGGCAACCGCTCTTTTAAGTGTTTCGCCGTAAAATTCGTCACCGGCGGTATTTTTCTCTCTTGCCGCGGTAAAACCCGTTTTAACATCGCCCGGCATTACGGCGCAGACCTTTATATTAAACGGTCGCACCTCGTTTGCAAGAGCCAGAGTCAGCGAATTTACAGCCGCCTTTGACGCCGAATAAAACGCCTGAAACGGTATGGCAAGCGGAGCTGCGAGAGAGCTGAGATTAACAATTCTTCCGCCGCCTTGAAGTCTCATATATTTAATTACGTTTTTTGAGCAAATAAAGCAGCCGAAGAAATTGACGTCAAACTGTTTTTTAGCTTCTGCAAGCTCTGTGAATTCAACCGCCCCTGAGATGCCGAAGCCTGCATTATTCACAAGTATATCAATGCTTCCGCTGTCATTATATATTTTTTTGAATGCCTCTGAAACCGAATGCTCATCCGTGACGTCGCACGAGATATGCTTAACGCCTACCGTTTGAATCTTCGGCTCGCGGCGACTCAGCTCATACACCCTGTATCCGTTTTCAAGAAACTTACGGCAGCAGGAAAGTCCTATTCCGCTCGAACCGCCCGTAACAATTGCAGTTTTCATCAATCTCAACTCCGTTAAAGCAGGCAAAGGCGCAAAGCCGCCGCACCCGTAAAATACAAAAGAATTTTATCACAGCGGAAACGTTTTCGCAACTAAATGCGAAAAAATATCCGTAAATCTTGTACGTGTTGCCGTATTTAGGCTTATTATATTATATCGCCGGTCTTACAATCCCCGGATTATGCCCATTTGTCCGTTATTTTATTTTATTAAACAAGTCGATAATAAATACGTCGATATTGCTTGCGGTATATCCGGCGATGCCGAACGGCCGAGCTTCCTCAGACCGATTACCGATTTTCACAATTTGCGGCGCTTTTACCGTTTTTTAACAGAATTACAGTTGCACATTTTGCTCATAAGCTTTAAAATTACAGTATATAGTTATATTGTCGCAGGCATTAAAAGCGGCACAAGAATCGGTATAAATCCGAATAAAATCAGCCGTTTCATATTCACGAAAAAGGATGGAAAAAACAATGAAAAAGAAAAAAGAGAAAGGAAATAACAAGGGTTTATCGAGATACCTTGTGTCGGGATTACTGTTTTTGTTGTTCGAAGCGGTGGCAATCACACTATGGCTAATAAAGGATAATCTGTTTTATTTGCTGAATTTCAGCTACATAGGCACCTGTCTCGCATTGGGGACGGCACTTTTTACCGCCGAGAAACGCTATGCGCGTCATTTTGTACAGCTGGCAGTCGGAAGCTATATGCTGCTGTATCTCGGCATAATCTCCCGAGAAAATATGCAGATTGAGGGCTTTTGGTACTATCTGTTCCTCGGCGTTTTTGAAGCAGCAACCATTCACTATGCCGTAGCCAAAATCTTCGGACCGCTGCTGTTCGGACGCGGATGGTGCGGCTATGCCTGTTGGACGGCTATGGTTTTGGACTTTCTTCCTTATAAGCAGCCACGGAAGCCGCGAAAAGAAAAGCTCGGAATTCTGCGCTATGTGATGTTTGCGTTATCATTGGCTCTTGTGTCGGGTCTGTTTTTGTTCAAGGTCGCAAATCTTGAGAAAATTATGTTTTGGCTGTTTCTCGCCGGAAATGCGCTTTACTATATATCCGGAATTGCGCTTGCCTTTATATTTAAAGATAACCGCGCATTCTGCAAATATCTCTGCCCTATCACAGTATTTCTGAAGCCCATGAGTTATTTTTCGCTTCTGCGCGTCCATTGTGACGAGAGCAAATGCGTTCATTGCGGCAAGTGCCTGAAAGTATGCCCAATGAATGTTGAGGTTAACAAGGATTCACGCAAGCGAAAAAACGGAACAGAGTGTATTCTCTGCTACGAGTGTACAAAAAACTGCCCCACAAAGGCACTGCATTAAAGCGAAAAATAAAGAAAGGTGCAATTCATTCGGAATTGCACCTTGTTTTTTACAAATTCAAAAAGTCTTTTCTGTAATCAGCTCCGAAGAATTCAGCGAGTTGTTGCATTTCGCTGTCCCTTATTGTGTTCACTCTCGGCATATTGCAGGTGAGCATATAAATCTGCGCCGCTTTTTCCACGGTTTCAATAAGCCCGAAGCAGTTCTGCCGTTGTGCCGCTCCGCCACTGGTTTTATCCTGCTGTTGTTAAAGCTCTCCCGGCAAAATATTTTTATAGACATAATACTGCACAAGTGCTAAAATTTAAGCAATTCTAATTGAATTTAATTTTTAAAAACACTTTGGAAGAGTTGGCAAATGGCAAAACAAAATTCTATGCTTACCGGCAAGCCGATAAAAAGTATAATTAAATTCTCGCTGCCGATTATGGTTTCATCGCTTTTACAGTATAACTATACATTGGTCGACAATATACTTGTCGGGCGATATGTAAGCACGGACGCTCTTGCCGCAGTCGGCGGAGTCGCCTCGATAAACTCGTTTATTGTCGGTGCGGCACTCGGCCTTACAAGCGGATTTACAATACCGGTGGCGCATGCTTACGGCGCAAAGGACCAAGACAGGGTCAACAGATATTCCGGAAGCAGCATTACGGTGTCGTTCTTGCTCGGCCTATTACTTGTTGTTGTCGCGCACATTATTTCCACTCCTCTTTTGAAGCTTATCGGCACGCCGGACGAAATTCTCGGTCTTTCCTCGGCGTATGTAAACATTCTTTACTTTGCAATACCGTTTCAGATGCTCTCAAACAATTTTACCGCAATTTCAAGAGCCGTCGGTGAGAGCAGAAAACCGCTCATATATTTTACGGCAAGTATTTTTGTGAATTTCGCGCTTGACATGCTGTTCATAAAGGTATTTCGTTGGAGCGTTGAGGGAGCTGCGCTTGCTACGCTTATTTCTCACATTACGGCAGCCGTCCTTACGGGAAATTACATTTTAAGGCGCAATACAAGCGTACACATTTCAAAAAAAGAGCTCAAACTCGACCTCAAAACAGCATTCATACAGTTAAAATTGGGAATACCCGTTTCGCTTCAGTTTACCGTTACCTCTATCGGGTCGATGTGTCTTCAAAGCGCGGTAAATTCATTCGGCACGGCGACTATTGCAGGCTTTACCCGCCGCAGGAAGAGTCGAGAATATTGCAAATATACCGCTGAGCGGACTCAGCGTCGGTACACAAACCTTCGTCGGGCAAAACTACGGGGCCGGAAAGTACGATCGAATAATTAAATCGGTTAAAAAAATATTTACGCTCAACATACTTCTTTCCGTCGCTTTAAGCGTTGCTCTTCTGACGGCAGGTATGCCGATAGTCAGGCTGTTTATGACAGAGCCTAATGAAGAAGTCTTGTTTGCCGCCCATAAATATCTTATCGCCTCGGCGGAGTGCTTCAGTCTTGTCGCGGTGCTGTTCGTTTTAAGGAACACTCTGCAGGGTCTCGGCTTTACGTATGCAAATGCGGTTGCGGGTGCCGGCGAGCTGATAGGAAGAATATCAATAGCGCTTATTTTCACTCCGCTTATCGGCTTCAATGCAGTATGCTACGCAGCCCCTGCCGCATGGTTGCTTGCGGACATCCCGCTTGCGATTATATATTTAAAAAAGAAGAAGAAATTTAAGGCGTTAGCAATGCGAAATATGAATACAACAGCGGATATATAGCCCTTGAAATTTCTTTATCCGCAAACGAAATAAAAAGAATTATCATTAAACAGTCTAGTAAATCTCGTTTTATAAGTATCGACTTTATAAAACTATTTATATTGAAGTCAGCCGAGAAAGGAAGCAAGGCTTTTCGGCAATGGATTTATATGCAAAAAACCAACACTTCCTTATGAACACTCAGCCAACGGAGCGAGATTTTTTGTTAAACACCGAATTTTAAAATTCGAGACGTAAAAATCGATAAGCGGTCGCGACATTTACGATTGCTTTTTTGTATACCCAAACAGGGTCCCTTGACCAAAAGCAAAGTCCAATGCTTAATATTTTTTGCAGCACAAGCTCACTTTTGCCCTGTTGCGTATTAACCGAGCGATAATTATTTAAAATGAGGTGCCTTTATGAAAAAATATAATATAACGACATTGATTTTAATGATATTGGTTTGTCTCGGACCGCCGCTGAATCTTTTATTTGAGTATTTTGTTTTACATCAAAATCCGTCTCCTGTTTTGTGGGGTACAACGATTTTCTCGCTGACAGGCTTGCTGCTTTTCATCATCTACTATATAAAAATATTAAAGTAATAATGTGTTTGATTATGCAGCTTTGACCGTTACAGGTAAAACAGCTTCAGCTTAAAGAGGTGTTCATATGAAAAAACTATTATACGATATAGCTCCGTTTTATTTGTCCGAAGGGTGTATAGATGAGCTATACGCCCAAAAAATGATAGGAACGGCCGTATGTGCA
>ERZ780013.626-NODE-626-length-10761-cov-4.20942_pt1 | contig 10761 bp, 8 predicted proteins | sample MGYA00511178_ERZ780013 | MGnify/ENA primary metagenome ERZ780013 (study PRJEB29588, sample SAMEA2149568) | human gut metagenome | biome: human gut; feature: human-associated habitat; material: faeces | place: Denmark | collected 2008/2010 ... | reverse complement strand
CGCCCGCCCGCCCGCGAGTCCCTTTGCGGTCGATACGATGTCGGGGAATATGCCGTAGTTCATGTAGCTGTAGAGCTTGCCGCTTCTGCCGTTGCCTGTCTGAACCTCGTCGCAGATGAGCAGAATGTCGCGCTCGCGGCAGATTCTTTCGAGCGATTGGAGATAGTCTTTGTCGAGCGGCATGACGCCGCCCTCGCCCTGAACGACTTCAAGCATGACCGCGGCGCAGCGATTTTCAAAGAGAACTTTTTCAATCTTCTCGATATCATTTGGCTCAACATAGATAAATCCCTCAGTCAGCGGCAGAAAATCCTTGTGGAACACATCCTGCCCCGTTGCGGCGAGGGTGGTTATCGTCCTGCCGTGGAAGCTGTTTTTCAGTGTAACTATGTTGTAGCAGTCCGCGCCGTGCTTCTCTGCGGCGTATTTTCTCGCTGCCTTTATCGCGCATTCGTTGGCCTCCGCGCCGGAGTTCGAGAAGAAAACTTTTTTCATGCCCGTGCGGTCGCAGAGCATCTGCGCGAGCTTCACGCAAGGCTCTGTGTAGTAGAGGTTCGACATGTGCTGAATTTTGCCCGCCTGCTCGGTTATCGATTTTATCCATTCGTCGTCGGCTATGCCGAAGGTGTTGACCGCTATGCCCGAGGACAGATCGGTGTATATCTTCCCCGCGTCGTCCCAGACCACGGAGCCCTTGCCGCCCTCGATGGTCAGCGGGAACCTCGCATAAGTTCCGGCTATGTATTCCTTGTCCTGCTGCTGTAATATATCCATTATATCTCCTTTTATGCCGTGAACATCGTGCCCATGCCTTCGTCTGTCAACATTTCTATAAGTATCGAGTGCGGTATCCTGCCGTCAATAATGAAAACCCTGTGTACGCCCCATTTTATTGCGTTGATGCAGCATTCGGCTTTCGGAATCATGCCGCCGCCGATGATGCCGCTCTTTATGAGCGCGGGAACTTCGTCCGCCTTTATGACCGAGATGAGCGTGTCCGGGTCGTCCTTGTCCTGAAGAATGCCGCTGATATCCGTCATGGATATAAGGCTCTCCGCGTTGAGCGCGCCGGCTATCTTCGCCGCGGCGGTGTCCGCGTTTATGTTATAGACATTGCCCTCGCTGTCGCAGCCGACGGTCGAAACGATCGGGATATATCCCTTGTCGATAACGTCGAGTATCGGCTGGATATTTACATTTGTTATCTCGCCGACGAAGCCGAGCCTCTCGTCTTTCATCTTCGCTTCAATCATGTGGCCGTCTATTCCGGAGAGCCCCATCGCCTTGCCGCCCTTGTTTTCAACGAGGTTGACGAGGCTTTTGTTGACCTTTCCGGCGAGCACCATCTGCACTATATCGGCGGTCTCCTTGTCCGTGACGCGCAGACCGTTGACGAATTCACTCTTCTTGCCGGTCTTTTGGAGCATATCCGTTATCTCCGGGCCGCCGCCGTGAACCAGAACGACTTTTATGCCGATGAGCCAGAGCAAAACGATGTCGCGCATGACGGAATCCTTGAGCTTTTCGCTCGTCATCGCGTTGCCGCCGTATTTGACGACGACTATCTTGCCTGCGTAATCCTGTATATACGGCAGCGCGTGGACAAGAACCCTTGCGCGCTCCGCGTTTGAAATGTTCATATCTTTCCCTCCGTTTTTCGCAATCAGGTGCGGTAGTCGCCGTTTATCCTGACATAGTCATATGTCAGGTCGCAGCCCCACGCCGTTGAAGATGCGTCGCCGCTCTTTAAATCAACAAGAATATCTATCTCATTTTCGGAGAGTATCTCTTTTGCCTTTTCCTCCGAAAAATCAACTCCCGCGCCGTTTTCGCAGACGAGGATCGAGCCTTTATCTGACTTGAACCAAACGTCGATTTTGTTGACGTCAACATCCGCACCGCTGTAGCCGATGGCGCAGAGAACCCTGCCCCAGTTGGCGTCCGAGCCGAACATGGCGGCTTTCGTCAGCGACGAGCAGACTACGCTCTTTGCAACAGTCTTGGCGGTATCTTTATCTTTTGCGCCGCTGACCTTGCATTCGAGCAGCTTCGTCGCGCCCTCGCCGTCGGCGGCAATCCTGCGACAGAGCCACACGGTTATGGTATTGAGGGCTTTCATGAATTCATTGAAGTCTTCGCCCTCTTTGTTGATCTCTTTGTTCCCGGCGAGCCCGTTTGCGAGCACTGTCACCATGTCGTTTGTCGAGGTGTCGCCGTCGATACTTATCATATTGAAAGTTTCCGCAATGTCCGAAGACAGAGCTTTCTGGAGCATCTCGCTGCTTATCGCACAGTCGGTGGTTATGAAAACGAGCATCGTCGCCATGTTGGGATGAATCATGCCCGAGCCCTTGGCGATGCCGCCCATTTTGCATTCAACTCCGCCTATTTCGAAGCTGACGGCAATCTCCTTCGGAATTGTGTCGGTCGTCATTATCGCCTCTGCCGCCTGGTCTGAGTGGTCGCCGAGTCCTGCTTTCAGAGCGGGTATGCCGGAGGCTATCGGGGTGATGTTCAGCGGCTGACCGATAACGCCTGTCGAAGCGACGACGATGTCGGCGGGCTTTATTCCGAGCACGGACGCGAGCAGGTCGCTCGTGCGTTCGGCTATCTCAACGCCGTTCGCGTTGCAGGTGTTCGCGTTTCCGCTGTTGCATATGACCGCCTGCGCCTTGCCGTCTGCGATATGATTTTTCGTGACGACCAGCGGCGCGCCCTTGACGAGGTTAGTTGTATAGACAGCCGCCGCGTTGGCGACTTTTTCGCTGTATATGAGCGCGAGATCGCGCTTCGTCCTGTTCTTGCGGATGCCGCAGTGAACGCCGGAAGCCTTGAATCCCTTTGCGGCGCAGACGCCGCCCGATATTATTTTCATTTTATTTTACCTCCTCAGATATCAAGTCCGAAAGCCTTGTCCTTGCCCATGACAAGGTTCAGATTTTCGAGCGCGGCGCCCGATGCGCCTTTGCCGAGATTGTCGTATACGGCGGTCAGCAGTATTCGCTCATCGTTGCCGTAGACCGATATTTTCATGCCGTCCGTGCCCGAGAGCGCGCCCGCGCACAGAAAGCTGTCGTTGTCCGATTTGTCGCAGAATGTCACGACGGGACCCTGATATTTCGCTCTGTAGATGTCGGCGATTTCGCTTGAAGAACAGTTTATCTGCTCCGCGAACAGCGGCACTGTGACCTGCATTCCGCTGTAAAAATCATCGACCACGGGGCAGAATATCGGGGCGTTTTCAATGCCCGTTATGCCTTTCATCTCTTTTAAGTGCTTGTGCTGCTGAGTCAGCCCATACTGTCTGGGGGCAAAGAGCAGGGGAGATTTATCCTCGCTCTCGTATTCGGCAATCATCTTCTCGCCCCCGCGGCTGTAGCCGGTCAGAGAATAGCAGCTGAGCAGTGCATCATTTCCGAGCACGCCCGCTTCGACAAGCGGATAAACAAGCGCGATAAACCCGCCGGCGTGGCAGCCGGGGACGGCGATGCGTTTGGAGTTCTTTATCTTATCTTCAAATTCTGCTGACAGCTCCGGGAAGCCGTAAGCCCAGCCCTCGCTCGTGCGGTGCGCCGTCGAGGTATCTATAATAACAGTGTCCGGATTTTCAACCAGTTCGACCGACTCAACTGCGGCGGCGTCCGGCAGGCAAAGAAAAGCGACCTGTGCGCTGTTCAGCGCCTGCTTGCGGCTCTCGGTATCTTTTCTCTGCTCCTCGCTGAGCGTTGTCAGCTCAACGTCGCTCCGTTTCATCAGTCTGTCTTTTATTCTCAGCCCGGTCGTGCCGGCGCTGCCGTCGATAAATATTTTCATGGTGTCTCCCGCTTAATGCGCTTTCGGCGAACACGGCGTTTATAAAAACGATCCAATATTCGCCGACAGTGCAAAATTATTCAACTATTTGACTAATAATATACTACTATATGCATAAATATTCAAGTGTTTCAGCAAAATAAATTCAATTTTGTCAATCTGTACCATACCTTCGTCCGTTGGCAAACAGCTTTGTAAAAATTGACAAGAGAATAGGAGAGAGGGTGAATAAATGTATATCGGTTGTTCAGATACAATTAAAAACAGGATATCTCCTTGTCGGAGATATCCTGTTTAATTTTATTTCGCAAGGAATCTTGAAAGGAACTCCTGCGTCTTGGGATCCTGCGGATTCTCGAAGATGTCCTTCGGGCTGCCCTGCTCGCAGATGAGTCCGTCCGCCATGAATACGACATTCGTTGAAACGTCGCGCGCAAACGCCATTTCGTGGGTGACAACTATCATCGTCAGACCTTCTTTGGCGAGGTTGCGCATGACTTCGAGCACTTCGCCGACCATCTGGGGGTCGAGTGCGCTCGTCGGCTCGTCGAACAGCAGAACTTCTGGCTCCATCGCAAGCGCGCGGGCTATTGCGACGCGCTGCTTCTGCCCGCCGGAGAGCTGGGAGGGCTTGGCGTTGATGTAGGGCGCCATGCCGACCTTTTCAAGATAATGCAGTGCGGAAGCCTTGGCTTCGGCTCTGGACTTCTTGAGAACCTTCGTCTGACCGATCATGCAGTTCTTGAGAGCGGTCATGTTGTTGAAAAGATTGAACGACTGGAACACCATGCCGACGTGCGAACGGTATGCGCTCGCGCCGCCTTTTATATTGTCGATGTTCGTGCCGTGATAGAGTATCTCGCCGGAGGTCGGAGTCTCAAGGAGGTTTATGCAGCGGAGCAAAGTTGATTTGCCCGAGCCGGACGCGCCGATGATGCTCGTGACATCGCCGGGATTGACCGAAAAGTCAATGTCGCGCAGAACTTCGTGGCTGCCGAAGGTCTTTGAAAGATGATTTATCTGTAAAATAGGCTCTGACATTATCTTCCCTCCTTCTTCTTGGCCTTTTTGACAAATGTGTACATTCCGCTGGTGTGGGCGAGAGTGTCGGTGGTCGAGAGATCGAAGTTCTCCGGACCGTCAAGCTTCTTCTCCCACAGTCTGAGGATAAGCGAGCAGATGACCGTCATTATCAGGTAGATAGTCAGCGTTATAACTGCCGACGGGAAGTAGACATACTTTGCGCCGACGATAGCCTTGTGAGCCGCGAAGAGCTCGGCGTAGCCGATAACGAACATGACGGAAGTATCCTTGATGTTGATTATGAGGTTGTTGCCTATCTGCGGGATGATATTGCGTATGGTCTGCGGAAGAATGACATAGAGCATGGTCTTGAAGTGGTTCATGCCTATGGACATTGCGCCCTCCGTTTGACCGACGTCTATCGACATTATACCGCCGCGGACGGTCTCTGCCATATATGCTCCGGTGTTGATGGAGACAACGAGATATGCCGCGAAAGTCGGTTCAAGGTTTATCGCACCGTTCGAGAAGTAGGGCAGGGCGTAGAAGATGAATATCGCCTGGATTATCATCGGCGTGCCTCTGAAAACTTCGACGTAGATACGCACTATAGCCTTGACTATGCCGAGGATGACCCGCTTTACGATATTGTCTTTTTTGCCGCACGGAATAGTCTGGATTATTCCGCAGACAAGGCCGATGAGGCAGCCTATGATTGTCGCTATAACAGCGAGCTCTATTGTCTTGAGCGCACCGGTCAGATACTGCATTGAGCTATCGCTCCAGCACTGGACTATGTCGCTCCACAGCTCGGCAAGCTTGTTCATATCTTGTTATCTCCGTTCTGATTATTGTTGATTACTTTGAAAGGGGCTGAATTTTGGTAGCCTCGTTCATGATCTTGTTGAAGTCGTCGGCGGTCATGCCTGCAAGGGCGGAGTTGATCTTGTCCTTGAGCTCGGTGTTGCCCTTCTTGACAGAGATGCCGATGTTGATGTCGCCCTCGTCAACCTTGAAAGCATTTTCGGGGAGGTCGAGGATCTTCAGATCGCTGTAAGCGATGAGTGCGCCCTGAGCGGTGGGCATATCGGTGCAGATGAAGTCGACAGCGCCGGTCTCAAGAGCCATGAGCATCGAGGGAGCGGTCTCCTGTGCGGTCTGGATAAGAGCACCGTTTATCTGCGGAAGGCAGGTGGTATACCAAATGGTTCCGAGCTGGGAGGTGCACTTTGCACCTGCGAGGTCAGCAAGGGAGGTAGCGTTTGCATACTTGCTGTTCTGCTTTGTCATGCAGACGATGCTCGCATAGAGGTAGGGACCTGCGAAATCGACCTGCTGCATACGCTCTTCGGTCATCGACTGACCTGCGATAACGGCGTCAACCTTGCCGGTCTGGACTGCGGGAACAAGTGAATCCCAGTCAAGGCGGACAACTTCAAGCTTCCAGCCGTTTGCTTCGCATATCTTCTTAGCCATCATGATATCGTATCCGTTGGCGTAGTCGCTGGAATCCTTTATCGGGACAGCGCCGTTGGAATCATCGCTCTGAGTCCAGTTGTAGGGAGCGTATGCGCACTCCATGGCAACGGTCAGAACGCCGTCTTCAACGCCGGTCTTGGCACTTTCGGTTTTCGTGCCGCAGCCTGCAAATAATACTGCGCACATGGCGATAGCCAGAATGGCGGCCACAATTCTCTTCGTTCTGTTCATTAGTACCATCTCCTGGAAAAAATTAAATAAGCCTGCGACCCGAAGAGGTATCACAGGCTTTGTATATGCTGCTATACTTGCAGAAAAACCGATGATAGCGCTCCACATAAGTCATGTGACAGTCCGTCGCCTGTTCGGCGAGGGCCCAGCGTTACAGCGGCGGCAACCGCGGTATCACTTCGGCGAACTTGCCTTTCTCCAGCTGCCGCTTGCCGGCGTTGCTGCTGGATACTCTTCTCGTTCGCATCCTCTATCAAGTGCTGTCTTAAATTGTCTGTATTATAGCATTGCATTTTCGGCGTGTCAACAGTTTAACGGGCGTTTTCGGTAAAAACGTCGGATTTAACAGCCTTTTGCGCCGTAGCTTTTCATTTATTGGTGATTGTGCAAGTAAATTTGCCTAAATTCAAAGGCAGGGAACGGTTTTCACCGCGCCCTGCCGTAAAGAATCAGGCTTATTTTTTCAGGTCGGAGTAGGTCTCCTTCTGCACAACATCGTGTGCGCCGCCCTCGACTATGCTCGTTGCGGAGACAAGGGTCAGCTTCGCCTTCTGCTGCAGCTCGGGGATATTGAGCGCGCCGCAGTTGCACATGGTGGACTTTACCTTGCTCAGCGAGAGCGTGACATTGTCCTTGAGCGTGCCGGCGTAGGGAACATAGGAGTCAACGCCTTCCTCGAACGACAGCTTCTTGTCGCCGCCGAGGTCGTAGCGCTGCCAGTTCCTTGCGCGGTTGGAGCCCTCGCCCCAGTACTCTTTATAATAAGTGCCCTTTATGGAGATCTTGTTTGTCGGGCTCTCGTCAAAGCGCGCGAAGTAGCGGCCGAGCATAAGGAAGTCGGCGCCCATCGCAAGCGCGAGGGTCATGTGATGGTCGTAGACTATGCCGCCGTCGGAGCAGACGGGGATATATACGCCCGTTCTCTCGAAATATTCGTCTCTTGCCTTGCAGACATCGATAAGAGCTGACGCCTGACCTCTGCCGATACCCTTTGTTTCGCGGGTGATGCATATCGAGCCGCCGCCGATGCCGACCTTTATGAAGTCCGCACCCGCCTCGGCGAGGAAGAGGAAGCCCTCTCGGTCAACTACGTTGCCCGCGCCGACCTTGACGCTGTCGCCGTAGTGCTCTCTGACCCATGCGAGGGTGCGGGACTGCCACTCCGAGAAGCCCTCGGAGGAGTCGATGCAGAGCACATCTGCGCCCGCCTCGACAAGTGCGGGAATACGCTCGGCGTAGTCTCTTGTGTTTATACCTGCGCCGACAACATAGCGCTTGTCAGCGTCGAGAAGCTCGTTCGGGTTGTCCTTATGGGCATCATAGTCCTTGCGGAAAACAAAATATCTGAGCTTGCCCTCGGAGTCGACTATGGGCAGGGAGTTGAGCTTGTTGTCCCAGATTATATCATTGGCTTCCTTGAGCGTTGTGGTGTCCGGAGCGGTGACGAGCTTTTCGAGGGGAGTCATGAAAGACGAAACCTTTTCGTCTCCGGTCATGCGGCTGACGCGGTAGTCTCTGCTCGTAACTATGCCGACAAGTCTGCCGTTTGCCGAGCCGTCCTCGGTCACGGCGATAGTGGAATGGCCGTTTCTCTCCTTGAGCGCGATGACGTCGTTGAGAGTCGCGTCGGGAGTGATGTTCGAGTCGCTGATGACGAAGCCCGCCTTGAAATTCTTCGCTCTTGCGACCATTGCCGCCTCGTCCTCGATGCTCTGGGAGCCGAAGATGAACGATACGCCGCCTTCTTTTGCGAGCGCCACGGCGAGTCTCTCGCCGGAGACGGACTGCATAATGGCGGAAGTCAGCGGGATGTTGAGCGAAATTGCGGGCTCCTCACCCTTTTTGTACTTGACAAGGGGCGTCTTGAGCGACACATTCGCGGGCACGCACTCTCTAGAGGAATAGCCGGGGACGAGCAGATACTCATTAAAGGTATGCGATACTTCGTTGAAATAATAAGCCATTTTATTACCTCCGATATTTATAGAAACTCCGCTCGGCAGAGTTTTTTCTCCGAGCGGAATTATTATCTCAGAACAGACCTGTTATTCTGCCGCTTTCGTCAACGTCGATTTTTTCTGCGGCGGGAACCTTCGGCAGCCCGGGCATGGTTAGAATGTCGCCGGTCAGAACAACGATGAATCCCGCGCCCGCGGAGACCTTGACATTTTTTACCGTCACAGTAAAGTGCTCGGGCGCGCCGAGCTTTGTCGGGTCATCCGAAAAGCTGTACTGGGTCTTTGCTATGCATACGGGGCATCTGCTAAAACCAAGAGCTTCAAGCTGGGCTATTTGCTTTTTGGCATTGGGCATGACGGTTATTCCGTCGCCGCCGTAGACTTTTCTGACAACGGCTTCGATCTTCTCCTCGATCGAAAGCTCATCTTCATAGGCGAAAGTGAAATCGCCATTTTCCTCTTCGCACAGGCGGACTACTTCGCGCGCGAGCGCTTCGCCGCCCTTGCCGCCTTCAGCCCACACGGTGGAGAGCACGGTGTTGACCCCGAGCTCGCGGCATTTTGCGATGATGAAATCTATCTCGGCGTCGGTGTCGGTCGGGAATCTGTTGACTGCAACGACGCAGGGGAGTTTATAGACATTTTTGATGTTGGAAACATGGCGCAGGAGGTTCGGTATACCTCTTTCGAGCGCGCCGATATCTTCAACCGCAAGCTCCTTTTTGTCGAGCCCGCCGTGCATCTTGAGCGCGCGGACAGTGGCAACAACGACCACCGCGTCGGGCGCAAGTCCCGCCATGCGGCACTTTATATCGAGGAACTTTTCGGCACCGAGATCTGCGCCGAATCCCGCTTCGGTGACGGTATAATCGCCCATCTTGAGCGCCATCTTAGTCGCCATGACGGAGTTGCAGCCGTGCGCTATGTTCGCGAACGGTCCGCCGTGGACGAACGCAGGCGTGCCCTCAAGGGTCTGGACAAGGTTGGGCTTCAGGGCGTCTTTCAAAAGCGCGGTCATCGCGCCGGCCGCCTTGAGCTCGCCGCAGGTCACGGGCTTGTCGTCGTAGGTGTAGCCGACGATCATGCGCGAGAGCCTCGCTTTGAGGTCGGTTATCGAGCTTGAAAGACAGAGCACAGCCATTATCTCGCTCGCGACGGTTATATCAAATCCGTCCTCGCGGGGCATACCGTTCGCCTTGCCGCCCATGCCGTCGACGATAAATCGAAGCTGGCGGTCGTTCATGTCAACGCAGCGTTTCCATGTTATCTTGCGGACATCTATGCCCAGGGCGTTGCCCTGCTGAATGTGGTTGTCGAGCATCGCGGCAAGCAGGTTGTTCGCCGCGCCTATCGCGTGGAAGTCGCCGGTGAAGTGGAGGTTGATATCCTCCATGGGAACCACCTGCGCATATCCGCCGCCGGCGGCTCCGCCCTTGACTCCGAAAACCGGGCCGAGGCTCGGCTCGCGCAGGGCGACCGTGACATCCTTGCCTATCCGGCGCAGTCCGTCTGCGAGGCCTATCGTCGTCGTGGTCTTGCCCTCGCCCGCGGGGGTCGGGGTTATGGCGGTGACAAGAATCAGCTTTCCGTTTTCCCGCTTCGTCTCCGAGAGCAGGGACAGGTCTATTTTCGCCTTGTAGTTTCCGTATTGCTCGATGTACTTTTCATCAACATGGGCGCGCTTTGCGATAACGCCGATGTGCTCGGGTTTGCAGCGCTGCGCAATTTCAATGTCGGATAAATAGGCCATGCTCCATTCTCCTTGTCATCATTTAAAATATTTAACAGCCGCTTCAAACATACGAATATTATAATCTCCCGGGACATTTTTGTAAAGACCTTTTCCGATTCTTTCGCTGTGTCCCATTTTTCCGAAGACTCTGCCGTCGGGCGATGTGATGCCCTCGATAGCGCAGACGGAATCGTTGGGGTTGAAGTGTATATCATTTGAAGCGTTGCCGTCAAGATCAACATACTGCGTGGCTATCTGTCCGTTCGCGGCGAGCTTGGCTATGAGCTCATCGCTTGCGAGGAAACGGCCTTCGCCGTGCGAGATCGGCACGGAATATATGTCACCGACCTGAGTCAGCGCGAGCCACGGCGATTTGTTCGAAGAAATGCGGGTGCGCACTATTCGCGACTGGTGGCGCGCGATGGTGTTGAAGGTGAGCGTCGGGCAATTTTCGTCCGTGTCGATTATCTTGCCGTAGGGGACGAGTCCGAGCTTTATCAGCGCCTGGAAGCCGTTGCAGATGCC
>ERZ780013.623-NODE-623-length-10798-cov-2.8694_pt1 | contig 10798 bp, 9 predicted proteins | sample MGYA00511178_ERZ780013 | MGnify/ENA primary metagenome ERZ780013 (study PRJEB29588, sample SAMEA2149568) | human gut metagenome | biome: human gut; feature: human-associated habitat; material: faeces | place: Denmark | collected 2008/2010 ... | reverse complement strand
CCCGGCGGCCCATAAACTCCCGCCTCGATAATCTTATCCATAAGCTCCTGCGGTACTGCGTCGGGCTTAAACTTTCTTATGCTTCTTCTCGTTTTCATATTTTCGATAGCTTCCATAATTTTATCCTTTCCTACAATTCAGGTCTTTTTAATTTAAGTAGCTTTTCGGGCACAAAAAGTCATATCATCATCAATATAGCACATTTGTCAAGCACAGACCGTAAAAAACAAATACACCTTATTTTTGCTTTGTAAGCAATGCAACGCTCTCAACATGAACGGTACGGGGGAAAAGGTCGGCGGCGGCGAGCCGTTTTGTCTCGTATCCGAGGTCTTTAAGCCTAAAGCAGTCCCTTGCGAGAGTAGACGGGTCGCACGACACATAAACTATGCGTTCGGGCGACATTTTTACAATTTCCGCCAAAAGCATTTCGGAGCAGCCTTTGCGCGGCGGGTCAAGCAGCACCACATCGGGCTTTATTCCGCGTGACGACAGCTCCTGTGCCGCCTCTCCTGCGTCGGCACATATAAATTCGGCGTTTTCTATGCCGTTTTCGAGGGCGTTGCGCTTTGCGTCAAGCACAGCCTCCGGAACTATCTCCGCCCCTATTATCCTCTTTGCTTTTTTTGCCATGGAAAGACCTATTGTGCCCGTTCCGCAATACATATCGAGCACGGTCTCTTTGCCGCTGAGACAGGCATACTCTGCCGCCTTTTCATAAAGCTGCTGTGCCATATCGTGGTTTACCTGGTAGAACGACAGAGGCGACAATCTGACCTTAACTCCGCAAAGCACGTCATATATGCAGTCGTTTCCCCAAACAGTCACGCACTCTTTGCCGAGAATTACATTGGTCCTGTCACGGTTGATATTTAAAACTATGCTCTTAACAGAGGGTACTTCGGTAAGCTTTTTAATCAGCTCGTTCTTGTGCGGCAAATCCTCACCGTTTATAACGGCGCATACCATAACCTCGCCCGTAGCTTCGGCAAGACGGAGATATATATGCCTTAAAAGCCCCGTGTGTTTTTCGGAATCATAGACCGTTATACCGTTTTTAATTATAAATTTTCTGAAAATCTTAACTATATCCGCAAATATCGGCGGCTGTAATATGCAGTTTTCGCAATCTACCACACGGTGCGAGCGCGGAGCGAAAAAGCCTATTTTAAGCTGCCTGTCAAACGATACTGGATACTGTGCCTTATTGCGATAACAGGTCGTTTTATTGTCGGACAGAAGCGTTTCCGCCTCTATATTGATATGGGCAATATGAGAAAACGCATCTTCGACGCGCTTTTTCTTATGCTCCTTTTCTTTTTCGTACGATATGTGCTGAAAAGCGCAGCCGCCGCATGACGGAAAATACGGGCACGCAGGCATTATACGCGATTTTGCGGGCCTTAGCACCTTTTCGACGCGGGCGACGGCATACGTCTTTTTAGCCTTAATTATATGCGCCGTTACCTTATCGCCTGCCGCTGCGCCCGAAACGAAAACAGCCATATTTTCATATCTTCCGACGCCGCTGCCCTCGCTCGTAAAGCTGTCTATATAGAGTTCTACATTCTGATTTTTACTGAGTGACATCACTTTTTCTCCGAATCGTTTTTATGTTTTTTTATCGCCCTTTTAAGGCAAATACAAAACAGCAGCAAAAGCACCGGGGCTTTTCCCGCCGTAATTATAAATTCAAGTCTTTGCTGCGGCTCGTCGAATATATATTCGCCGGCAAACGGGTTTACCGCATCCCAAAATGTAAGTTTCATTTTCTATAAGCACCGTTTCTTTTTTCAGACATTGTAACACAAAAAAATGCAAATATAAAGCGTATTATATCGAAAACGGACGTATTCAAACAAATGTTTTATTATTTTCAACAAAAAATCACCATATACAAAAAAAGAGTAAAAAATAACTTTTAATTTACGCTGCTCGGTGGTATAATAACCATATTATATGCCTCGAGGTACGGCGAAGTGCGCCCGTTTTTGCCTCAGGCTTGCTTGATTTTAATTTTTTCTTTACATAAAAACTTTAGGGAGTGAACCGTCCTTTGGATAAATTCGTTATTACCGGCGGTCATAGGCTTAAGGGAGAGGTTACTGTCAGCGGCGCAAAAAACGCCGTTGTTGCCATCCTTCCGGCTACAATTTTAGCCGAAGATGTATGCCGCATAGAAAATATACCGAATATCAGCGACGTTACCGCAATGCTCAACATTTTGAGCAATATGGGTGCGTCAATTAAATTCATCAACAATTCCACTATTGAAATAGATACGCGTCATATAAATTCATTTGTAGTAGAGCACGAGCTTTCAAAACAGCTTCGCGCGTCATATTACCTTATAGGCGCACTTCTCGGCAGATTTAACAAGGCCAAGGTTGCAATGCCCGGCGGCTGCTATCTCGGAGTTCGCCCCATTGACCAGCATATAAAGGGCTTTGAGGCTCTCGGTGCCGAGGTGACCATGGAGGAAAACGCGATGGTCAACGCAAGAGCCGAGTCTCTTTTGGGCAACGCTGTTTACCTTGACGTTGTGTCGGTCGGCGCTACCATAAACGTGATGCTGGCAGCAGTAAAGGCAAAGGGTCTTACAATAATCGAAAACGCAGCGAAAGAGCCTCACATAGTAGACCTCGCAAACTTTCTTAACACCATGGGTGCCGACGTCAGAGGCGCAGGCACGGACGTTATTAAAATCCGCGGCGTAGAGCACCTGCACGGCTGCGAATATTCCATAATTCCCGACCAGATTGAAGCCGGAACCTATATGGTTGCGGCAGCCGCCACAAGAGGTGACGTGCTTATAAAAAACGTTATTCCGAAGCATCTCGAGAGCATTTCGGCAAAGCTTATAGAATGCGGCGTCACCGTCACCGAATATGATGACTCCGTAAGAGTTTCATGCGACCGCAGACCGGGCAAGTGCAACATCAAAACTATGCCTCACCCGGGATTTCCGACCGATATGCAGCCGCAGTTCGCCGTGCTTTTATGCCTGGCTGACGGTACAAGCATTATTTCCGAGAGCGTTTGGGACAATCGTTTCCGCTATGCGGAGCAGCTCACAAGAATGGGTGCCAAAATACACGTCGACGGAAAAACGGCTATTATCGAGGGCGTTCCATCGCTTAAGGGTGCACCTATAAGAGCGGACGACCTTCGCGCAGGCGCGGCTATGATGATAGCAGGCATGGTCGCTACGGGCGTTACAGAGATTGAAGAAATTTATCACATAGAGCGCGGATATGAAAATGTCGTTGAAAAATTCCGCTCGCTCGGCGCTGTTATTGAGAGAAAGACCTTCCCGGACGAAGATAAAAAATCTCATAAAAACGCCGGTTAATGTTATCCTAATATTAAGCCGCCGAGAGCGGCTTTTTGCTTTTATTCAGGGGTGTACCGATATGACTGACAATCAAAAACTCGCGGAGCTTTTGTTCCCCGAAATCACAAAAACACCGGAGGACTACGAAAAGCTCTATCCGGAAAGAAATTTGAAGGAGGGTGCGCGCGTCACGCGATTTGCACCGAGCCCCACGGGCTACCTTCACCTCGGCGGCTTTTTCGGCGCGCTGACGGACTATTTGACGGCAAAGGCCTCGGGCGGAATAGTGTATCTGAGAATTGAGGATACCGACAAAAAGAGAGAAATTGCCGACGGCGTTTCCGCCATCATAAACGGCTTTAAGTCGTTCGGCATTACATTTGACGAGGGCGTTACCGGCATAGACAGCGAAAAGGGCGACTACGGCCCTTACACGCAGAGCAAGCGTGAAGAGATTTATAAAACAGTAGCAAAAAGTCTTGTGTTAAAGGGACTTGCATACCCTTGCTTCTGCACGGCGGAGGAGCTTACGGCTCTTCGCGACAGGCAGGAAAAAGACGGTGCTCTTATAAGAGGTTATTTCGGCAAATATGCAAAGTGCCGTAATTTAACCTACGAAGAAATCGAAAAGAACATAAAAGAGGGCAAGCCGTATGTGCTTCGTTTCCGTTCAAACGGCGATGAAAACAAAAGAATTGTCTTTGACGATATGATACGCGGCAAAATCGAAATGCCCGAAAACATTATAGATGAAGTGCTTTTAAAGAGCGACGGCATACCCACTTACCACTTTGCGCACGTTTGCGATGACCATTTTATGCGTACGACTCACGTTATAAGAGGCGAAGAGTGGATTTCCTCCGTCCCCAAACACATAGCTTTATTTAAGGCGTGCGGTTTTAAGGTTCCGAAATACGCGCACACTCCGCAGGTTATGAAAACGGATGAAACGGACGGCACAAAGCGCAAGCTCTCAAAGCGCAAGGACCCCGAGGCGTCGGTAAGCTATTTCGCGCAGAGCGGCTACCCGAAGGAAGCGCTCACCGAATACATTATGACTCTCTTAAATTCAAATTTTGAGGATTGGCGCAGAGCAAACAAGACGGCGGATATATTTTCTTTCCCGTTCAACCTTAAAAAGATGAGCGTCAGCGGTTGCCTTTTTGACCTTGCGAAATTAAATGATATAAGTAAAAACGTAATTTCCGTTATGACCGCAGACGAGGTGTATGAGAGAACCCTTGAATGGGCAAAGGAATACGACGACGAATATTATGCCGTTCTTTCGGAAAACGAAAGCAAAGCAAAGCTTATGATGAACCTTGACCGCGGAGGCAAAAAGCCGCGCAAGGATATAGCAAAGTGGAGTGAAGTCAAGGATTACTTCTCTTACTTTTATCCCATGTATTACAAAAAAGACTATACGCTGCCCGAAAACATCGCTCCCTCGGACGCCGAAAAAATTCTCACCGAGTATTTAAAGGTATACAACGAGGAGGACGAAAAGGACATCTGGTTTCAAAAGATAAAGGAGCTTTGCGAGTCCCTCGGCTTCACGCCTAATGTCAAGGAATACAAGCAAAATCCCGAAAAATACAAGGGTCACGTCGGCGATGTTTCCACGTTTATAATAATAGCCGTAACGTCAAGAACAAATACGCCCGACCTTTGCGCGATTATGAAAATACTCGGCAAAGACGAAACCGAAAGCCGTATAGCGGACGCAATAAATTACTACAAGGAGGTAAAATAATGGACGAAGAAATAATGTCGTCGAATTTTATTCACGACTTTATCGACGAGGACTTAAAAGAAGGGGTTTACGACCACGTCCAGACACGTTTTCCTCCGGAGCCCAACGGTTATCTGCATATAGGCCACGCAAAGGCGATTTGCATAAACTTCGGTACGGCGCAGAAATACGGCGGCGTTTGCAATTTGCGTCTCGACGACACAAATCCCCAGAAAGAGGACACCGAATACGTAGACGCCATAAAAGAGGATATAGAGTGGCTCGGCTTCAAATGGAACAAGTGCCTTTATGCGTCGAGCTATTTTGATTTTATCTATGAATGTGCGGTAAAGCTTATTAAGGACGGTAAGGCATATGTTGACGACCTCTCCGCAGACGAAATAAGAGAATACCGCGGAACTCTTACCGAGCCCGGTAAAAACAGTCCTTACCGCGACAGAACAACAGAGGAAAACCTCGACCTTTTCAAGCGTATGACAAACGGCGAATTCCCGAACGGTGCAAGAGTTTTGCGCGCAAAAATAGATATGGCGTCGCCTAACATAAATATGCGCGCCCCCGTTATTTACCGCATTGCGCACGTTCCGCATCATCAGACCGGCGACAAGTGGTGCGTATATCCCATGTATGATTTCGCACACCCGCTCTCCGACTACAAAGAGGGTGTAACACACTCGCTGTGCTCTCTCGAATTTGAAAATCACAGACCGCTTTACGATTGGTTCCTTCGTGAGCTCGGCTTTAAAAATGTTCCGAGACAGATAGAATTTGCAAGACTCAATTTGAATTACTGTCTCACAAGCAAACGCAAATGTCTCGCACTTGTAAACGAGCACATTGTTGACGGCTGGGACGACCCGAGAATGGCTACAATAAGCGGTATGAGACGCCGCGGATACCCGGCAAAGGCAATTCGCACCTTCTGCGAAAAAATCGGCGTTTCAAAGGCTTACTCGGTAGTAAGTATGGATCTTCTCGAATCCTGCGTCCGCGACGAGCTTAACGAAAACGCTCCGAGAGCAATGGCTGTTCTCGACCCACTCAAGGTAGTTATAGACAATTATCCCGAGGGTAAGACCGAAGAAATAGAAGTTGAGGTTCACCCTAATCACCCCGAAATGGGCACAAGAAAAGTTCTTTTCGGAAGAGAGCTTTTTGTTGAGCGCGAGGACTTTATGGCTGAGCCTGTTAAAAAGTATTTCAGGCTTTTCCCCGGCAACGAGGTAAGATTCAAGAGTGCATACTTTGTGAAATGCGTCGGCTTTGACTGTGACGAAAACGGCGAAGTCACCACGGTTCACTGCACTTACGACCCCGAGAGCCGCGGCGGAAATTCACCCGACGGCAGAAAGGTAAAGGGAACCATTCATTGGGTATCGGCAGAAGGCAGCTTTAAGGCTACCGTAAATATGTACGACAGGCTCTTTAACGTGCCGAACCCGTCAGACGAAAGCACCGGCAGCTTTAAGGACAACTTAAATCCCGACTCTTTAAAGGTGTTAACGGGATGCCTTATAGAGAGCGGCTTAAAGAACGTAAAACCGGGCGATGTTTTCCAGTTTATGCGCAAGGGCTACTTCTGTGTTGACAAAAATTCAACTTGTGATAATATTATATTCAACCTGACTGTTCCGCTGAATTCCTCGTGGGGCAAATAAAGGAGAGTATTAAATGGCAAAAACCAAGCAAAAAAATAAAAATCTCGGCACCGATATTCTGTACCGCATTATTATGGCGGCAATGGCGGTGTGTGTACCGATAGTCGCATATTTCGGAAATCTTGTTTACACCGTTATCGAGTCCGATATATATAAGCTTGTAGCCAAGCTAAAGGGTGACTCAAGCGACGACGGCACATCATATGATTATTGGAGCATAAAGCGTGTTGTCTCGCTCGTTCACGACTCCAGCGGCGACAAGGGCAGCCTCTCTTCTATATGGGACGCTCTGTCACCGGTACACGGCGCGCTGCTCGGCACATTGATATTCTTTGCGATAGCTCTTCTTTTGGCTGTTGTCATATTCTTCTTTGCGCTTATAAGCAAGAAGAAAATCCCTCAGCTCATAATTTCTATCGTCGGGCTTGTATCCGTAATCGGAATGCTGATTTGCTTTAAATCTATTGCCGCCGCTATCGTTAACGGTACAATTACAATCGCGGATTTTCTCTCCGGTGTATCTGGCCTTTTCGGCTCTGCCGTAATAACGCAGATAATTCCGTACATAGCCAAATTCACCGTAGTTCAGGTGAGCTCCGGCTGGTTTATGCTGCTCTTCCTCTATATAGGAATGGTCGTTTGGTCGGGCTCATATGTGCTTATAGAGTCGGGCGAAAAAAAGTAAAGCATCAAAAATAATCCGCAAACAAAAAACAGAGCGCGGTTTTTCAGCCGCTCAGCTTACAAAAAACCGGGAGCTGTCGTCTCAGACGATTGCTCCCCTTTTCTTTTATATAGTAATTGCAAAAGCGTTCGTAAAATGTTAAAATATATTTTAATATTCAATTTAAAAAAGGATTTTTACTCATGAATAAATCATCAACTAAAAAAGCCGTATCGGTTATAATGTGTCTCGTGCTTGTGTTGCTGCTCGGGGCTTGCCAAAAAAAGACCGGCAACGACACAACCGCAACATATGATCCCGACGCACCCACTACGCAAAAATCGGGCAATAAAGAGAGCACCTCGGACAGTAACACCGCTACGGTGACAATTCCCGAAGGATATACGCTCGTTAAAATTTCGTGGCTTATGGAGGATAACGGGGTTTGCTCTTCCGCGGATTTCATTTCCGCGGCACAAAGCTACGACCTTTCGAAATACGGGATTCTCGCAGACGTCAAAAATGCGCAGAACGTTTGCTTCCCTCTTGAGGGCTATCTTTTCCCCGCTACATATACATTCAAGAAAAACAGCGACCCGACAGCTGTAATAGACAAGCTCGTCGAGACGTTTCAGTCACGCTTTACCGACGATATGAAGGCAAAGGCTGCCTCTATGGGAAGGAGCGTTCACGAGGTTCTCACGGTAGCCTCCATAATCGAAAAAGAGGCGTACACTCCCGAGCAGAGGACGCTTATTTCCTCCGTTTTATACAACAGACTCAACGCAAAAATGAAGCTGCAATGCGACGTAACGGTAAAATACTGCACCGGCGTTATAGAGCTTCAGTATCCCGATAAAATAGACGAATACAAGTATTACTATAACACATACCGTTGTCAGGGACTTCCGGCCGGCCCTATCTGTAATCCCGGCATGGAGTCGATTAACGCCGCTTTGCAGCCCGACAACACGGATTATCTATACTTTGTAATAAACACCGAGCCGCCCTATGATTCGGCATTCTCGGCGTCATACGATGAGCATATAGAGAACTGCACAAGAATGGGCTACACAGCAAAATAATACATTCACGAACAGGAGATAACAGATGAATATAGAAATAGCCGACAGACTCGTTAAGCTTCGCAAAGAGCACAATCTCTCACAGGAAGCACTTGCCTCAAAGCTCGGACTCAGCCGCCAGGCTGTTTCGAAATGGGAGCGCGCGGAGGCGTCGCCCGACACGGATAATTTAGTCGCTCTCGCGGAGCTTTACGGCGTACCGCTTGACGAAATTCTCAACGGTCCCAAAGCGCAGGAGGAGAATACGCCGAACAATGAGCCGACAAAGGCAGAGCTTAAAGAAAAGAAGCTTGCCGATATGTCCGAGAGACAAAGGGTCGGCCGCAAAATGGTAAAATTCCCGTTTCCGATTTTAATTGCCGCAGCATATCTGCTTCTCGGCTTTATGAACGGTAACTGGCATCCCGGCTGGATAATACTGCTGCTTATACCTGTTTACTACTGCGTCGGCGGTGCTCTTTGCTGCCGAACCAAAAAGGCAATGCTTCTCACTATGCCGATACATCTTGTATTGGTCGCGGTGTACCTGCTCTTTGGCTTTACCGCGGGAATGTGGCATCCGCAATGGCTTATTTTCCTTATAATTCCGCTGTATTATTGGATCATCAGCGTGTTTTACAAGGAAAAGAAAAATAAATCATAATTTTAAGGGGCTAAAAAAGTGAATTTCAAATGCGGTAAAAAGAAAAATGCAATTATTATTATAATCGGTATCGTTACGGTTGCGATATGCATAACCGCCGCAGTGCTTGTATCGAGAGCAAAGAAAAAAGCGGCGGCAGCGCAATTTGTGCCCGAAACCGAGACTTACTCGGAGGAATCGGAAGAAGCTCTCTTTGGGGAAGAAACCGTGTCGGAGACAGCATCCGAAACAGCTCCGATTGTAAAGCCCGTCGGCACAACAGCTCCGGTAGAGCGAGCCGCTCCGGCGATACCGAAAAAACTGACGCAGCCGAAGCCGAGCATAACGCCCACAAAGCTTTTAAACGTGCCGTTTATCGACCAGAGAAAAAAATATCCCACAGGCTGTGAAAGCATCTCTGCGGTTATGGCGCTTCAATACCTCGGTATATCTATTTCGCCCGAAACCTTTATAGACAATTATCTCGACAAAGGACGCACACCGTACAGCGACGAAGGCGGAAATTTATTCGGAGACGATCCGCGCAAGGTGTTTTTGGGCGACCCTTACAGCAAAAACGGGTGGGGCTGTTGGGCACCGGTAATTGAGAACGCAGTCAATAAATTCATCGGCAAAAATTACACTGTAAAAACAATATACGGCAGCTCCATAGACGAGCTTTGCTCAAAATATATAGATAACGACATTCCGGTGCTTGTATGGGCTACGCAAAATATGGCTCCGGCAAGAAGATACAAGACTTGGTATATCACGGGTACATCCGACCAATTCACGTGGATAACTCCCATGCACTGCCTGCTTCTTGTGGGCTACGACGACAGCGGGTACTACTTTAACGATTCGTTACAATGTAAAAATATGCGTTACGACAAAAGTAAGGTTATATCCGCATACAACGCGCTGAATTGTCAAGCGGTGGTAATTGCACCGAAATCGGCATCCGATGAACCGCCAAGCAGCACGAAGCCCGAAACGACAACATCGCCTGCAACAACAAAGCCGCAGAATACGACCGACCCGTCAGCCGCAACAAAGCCTGACGCAACGGGCAGTCACGGCACGACAACACCGGCCACAACCGCTGCGGAAAAAGATACCGCGTCTCCCTTAAAGAATAACGAGCACAATTAAACAAAAGCATAAAAAAGCGAGTGTATTTCGGTTTAACCAAAATACACTCGCTGATTTTTTTACTTTGAGTTATCGCTTATTCAGTAATCATAAGCTTCTTGACTATCTGAGTCATTCTGTCCTCGTCAAAGATAACGGGAACGGGATAGAGCGGATTTGCCTCTTTAAGAGCCCTTGATACGATAGTCGGAATATCTTCTTCCTTAATCTGGGTAAAGCCCTTTGGAATATTCATTCTCTCGTTCATGGCATAAACCTCGGCAATGAACTTCTTGGCCTTATCATCATCGCTTGTGCCTTCAATGCCGGCAAAGTTGGCAAGCTTTGAAAGCTGCGGATAGATGGCTGCGCCGTATTCCTCAAGCATAACCGGAAGAATAACGGCATTTGCAAGGCCGTGCGGAATACCGTACATACCGCCGAGATTATGAGCAACAGCGTGAACGTAGCCTACATAAGCTCTTGTGAAAGCCATACCGCCGTAGAACGAACCGAGAAGCATTTGCCCTCTTGCATTTATGTTTTTACCG
>ERZ780013.621-NODE-621-length-10830-cov-4.83081_pt1 | contig 10830 bp, 10 predicted proteins | sample MGYA00511178_ERZ780013 | MGnify/ENA primary metagenome ERZ780013 (study PRJEB29588, sample SAMEA2149568) | human gut metagenome | biome: human gut; feature: human-associated habitat; material: faeces | place: Denmark | collected 2008/2010 ... | reverse complement strand
ATTTTAAACAGCGCACTTCGTAGGGACACCCCTTGCGGCTGTCCGTTATCGGCGGCGCTTCGCCGATGTTACCCGCCTTAACTTTTCGGAGGCTTGGGCTATCGGTGCAGCCGATATAAATAAAGCCGCGGCAAACTTTCGCCTGATAAAACAAAACTGCGCGCCGCAAGAGCGGCGCGCAGCGGCATTGCTTTTTTTGATTTTTATCAGTCGTCGTGATCGCAGTCGCAATCGTCATCGCCGCAGCAGCAATCGTCATCGAAATCGAACTCGAGCAGAGTGCCGCAGTTGGGGCAGTCAATGCTTCCGTCCTCAAGGATGCCGTCGTCGACGCAGATAGTCTCGCCGCAGTTGGGGCACTCGATCTCATAGCAATCGTCGTCGCCGCAGCAGCAGTCGTCATCGTCCTCGTAGACATAGCCCTCGAGATCGGAGAGATCCTCGTCTATTTCGTCAACCTGATCGCTGACAACATCGAGACCCTCTTCGAGATCCGAAACGCTCATAGCCATGTCGTCAAGAAGCTCGATGATAGCCTTGATGACCTTGACTTCGTCTTTCTTTGCGTCGAGGTCGAGACCGTCGACAAGACCTTTGATATAAGCAACTTTCTCAGTAACTGTCATTTTGCTTTCTCCTTTCAAAAACAGCCGTCGGCTTTTGAATTACGGAATCTTACGCTCTGCTCAGATACTCGCCGGTGCGGGTGTCAACGACGACCATCTCGCCCTCTTCGATGAACAGAGGAACCTTGATCTCTGCGCCGGTCTCAAGCACTGCGGGCTTGGTGGCGTTTGTCGCGGTGTCGCCCTTGAAGCCGGGATCGGTCTGGGTGACTTCGAGAGTAACGCTTGTGGGGGGCTCAACGCCGAAAACATTGCCCTTGTAGGAAAGGATCTTGCAAACGGTGTTCTCCTTGACGAACTTGAAGTTGTCGGAGAGGTCGCTCTTGTTTATCGGGATGAGCTCATAGCTCTCGGGATCCATGAAATAATAAAGATCGCCATCGTTATAGGAATACTCCATCTCCTTGCGCTCAATATAAGCGGTGGGGAATTTTTCCGTGGGGTTGAATGTGCGCTCAACGACCGAACCCGCGATAACGTTTCTTATCTTGGTTCTGACGAATGCCGCGCCTTTGCCGGGCTTGACGTGCTGGAACTCTATGATCTGATAGACATCGCCGTCCATCTCAAACGTCACGCCGTTTCTGAAATCGCCTGCTGAAACCATATTGTCTCCTCCGATATTTTAGACTTACACATTTATTTTATACTATTCAGCCGTATATTTCAATACTTTTTTTCATCAGAATGGGCTTTTCTGCGCGCTGAGCTTCAGATGCTCGCCGGCATATATCAGGTCGGGGTCTTTTATTCTGTTTATCCCGACGAGGGTTCTTATCGGAACGCCGGTGCGGCGGGATATATAAAAGAGCGTATCGCCCGGGCGCACGACATAAAATTCTCCCGACATTCTGGCGCCGGGTATCGAGAGCTTATCTCCCGCATATATCGTTTCGCCGCGTTCGAGCCCGTTTCTGTCCTCGAGTGCAGAGAGTGTGACGCCGAACTTTCCGGCTATCGATATCGGCGTGTCTCCGCGCCGGACGGTGTATATTTCTTCGCCGTTGCCACGCGCTGGCAGAGTTATTCTCAGCCGCTCGCCCGCGAATATCCTGTTGGGGTCAACTATCCTGTTCTCTCTGGCTATCGCCTCGACTGTCGTGCCGTATTCCCTCGCTATCGCCCAGAACGTGTCGCCGGCGCGGACATATACCGTGAGCGTCCGTGTTCGCGCGCGGACAGAGGTTCGCTTCTCGCCGTCGATGCGCCACGAGTCGGAGAGGAATATCCCCTCGGTGAAGATGTTGCGGTCAACGTTGCCGTAGATACCGCCGCCTCTGCCCTCGTCCGTATACTGGAAGCCGACCCACTCGCGCCATTTTCCGTTTGCCGAGGGCTCGTCTGCGCCGTACTGCGCCGCCCAGAGCGGATATTTTTCGGCGAGCGCGCGGCTGAATATATTCCTCGCGTTTGAAAGGTCGCTGTATATCACGGCTTCCCGCCTTGTCAGCGCGGTCAGCTCATCGAGGTAAGCCTCGGATATCGCGTTTATCTGCGAAACGGAGAGTGAACCGAAATATTCAAAATCCATCGCAAGGCGCATATCCGGCTCGCGACCCGCCGCAAGGGATGCAAAGAACCGCGCCTGCCTGCGCCCCTCTTCGACCGAGCGGGCGGTGACATAGTGATAGAAGCCGATTTTCAGCCCCGCCGCCTTCGCCCGTTCGTAGTTTTCGGCGAAGTATTCGTCGGTATATTCCCCTGCGCCGACGCGGATATACACCGCCTCTATCCCGCTGCGTCTCACTTCTTCAAAATCTATCTCGCCCTGAAATTCGCTTATATCTATCCCGCGGTACTGCCGCCCGCCCGACGGCGGAATAGCCCGCGCCGGGACGAGCGCGGCAAAAACAAGCGCCGCGATGCAGGCGATAAGCACCGCCGCCGCGCCCGTGAGTCTGCGTTTTATATTCATTTTCCCCTCTCCTCCGTCGTTTCTGCCGATTATTCGGCACTATATTCTATGCCGCAGAGCATAGAGGCGCAACGGAGATTGAAATGGCGGCGGGGATAAAAGCGGTTGGCGTTAGCGGAGTGTTCATAAAAAATTCGACCTATGATTTATAGGTCGGTTTTTATGTTGCTCAAGGTGTATAGAAATGCGATATTTATCTCTGTTTGACAAATTGGGATTTGTGTATCACTTGAACCATAGCAAAGCAAAAGCAAGCGACTCGGCTAATTTTTGTAAGCGGACTTTCAATAGCCGCGCCGCAGTGTTCACTAAACTAATTGGGATGAGCGGGCTAAGTAATGCTCGCGTTGAGCGGCTTGTAGGGAGCGGAGACCCTTGACGCGTGAGCGTCAGGGGAGTTCGAGATGGTGCAAGCGGAGCGATTTGTCAGCCACCTGCCGCTATATAGACCTCAAAAGCGAGCGAACGAAGTTCGCCCCTACGGTCGGCAGAATAAACCTTTACAAAGATATCGTGCCGCTGTCGCGGCAGCGGTGCGTCGAGGTCGCCGCACCCTACAGGTTACGCCTAATAGATTACAAATCTCCATTCACCAACCTGTTTTGTCATATTATGCAGCTTTATATATGCAAAAAGTCCCGGCAGACATTGCTGTCGGGACTTTTTGCTGTTTTATAAAGTGTATTAAAGTTCCTGCTTCCTGCTGCCTATCTCCATCTGAGCCTTGGCAAGCTTTTCAAGGGCTTCAAGGTCGCCCATTGTGGCTTCCTTGGAAAGAGCCGCTCTTCTTTCGAGAAGTTCCTCATACATCTGTTCCTTCTTCTTGCCGTTCAGGTCATAGAAGAGCATCGGGACGATGCTGACGATACCGGTGAGGAACGGGACGATGGTGAACATTGCGAACAGACCGAACTTTGTGGAGTCGGACTGTGCCGTGCCTCTGACATAGAGCGTGAGGTCGTAGCCTATAAGCTGCTTTATCCATGTGGAAATATAGTTGCTGACGATGCCCGAAAGCTTCTGGGCAAGACCCTGAGCGACGCTCGTCATACCCTCCGTACGGTAACCGTTCTTCCACTCGCAGTAGTCCATAGCCTCGTTGTACATCTCGGTTGGGATTATGCGGCGCACGCCGTAGAAGATCATGAATATGGTCTCCCAGAGCGTCATTGCGATACCCATGCCCACGACCTTCTTATAAAGTCCGTGCTTCTTGCCGCCGATGCAGCCGACCAAGAACACGGGGACAAGCAGTATTCCGGATATCTTGTCTCCTATAATATACAGGAAACGGCTCGAGAAATGCCGTCTGAACCACGGTACAGCCATATAGCTGAACGGATTGATAATAGCGCCGGGGATACCGGTGATAAGACCGAGGGAAGCGAAATTCAGAACATCTATATAATAGTCCTGCTTGCTTCCGCCGACTGCAAATCCGCTGAGCATACTCGACAGCGTCATAAGCAAAATAGGCTTGTTGTTGATTATAGATTTGATACTCGCTTTAAGGCTCGGCGTCTCAACGGACTGCATGACACGTTCCTTACAGATAAGGAAGAACCACAGCGCGCCCGCGCCCGCGACTATAGCGGTAAACAGACCCATGGTAACGAATGTTCCGCGAAGGGTGAGCTTGACTTTGTTTCTGCCGATTAGGTCGAGCAAAATCGTCATTATCTGTTCCGGCAATTTTTCACCGAGCGCACCGGAGACAAAATCGGCAATCGTTATCAGTCGGGTTCGGTCAACGGGGTGCGGCGTTATCGTCGCCTGAATACCCTTCTGGGCTATCGCTCTGAATGTTCCTGCGCCTTCACGCACGACCATCAGCGCGAGATATCCGATAAATTTCCAGATATCCTCCTGCCCTCTGCCAGAAAATAATATGGGCAGCAGCCAATAAATGCACGTTCCTATTGTTCCGGGAATACCGAGCGCAACGAGATAAGGCTTGAATTTTCCCCATCTTGTTCTCGTCTTGTCAACTATCGCACCGAAAAACACATCGTTGATAACGTCCCAGATGCCGTTGATGACATTCGCTATACGCTGGAACCTCAGGCTGACCTGAAGGATGTTGGTGACGAATCTCTGCGAATACGCGTTGATATTGAAGCTCTGCGACATATCATAGACGACGTAAGCGACAGTCTCTTTCGTACCGACATAGCGTCTGTTCTGAAAGACGTATCCTGACGAATCTTCGCCGGATCCTGCCTGCGGATTGACCGCGGCTGTCTGTTCCTGTGCCAAAAGACGACCTCCTATTTAAAAAATCAAGCTTTTTGATTATAACACAGCTTTTGGCAAAAAGCAACAATTACCATACAAAAAGTTGTGATTTTGCACACAAAATTCGGCAAAAATGCCGTATACAGATTGTTTGAATAACATCTTTGTGTTATTATACATTATTATAAAGCGATAATTTGCGGGAGGTGCGGAAAAATGAAAAGCAAAAACGCGGGGTTATATATTCACATACCGTTCTGCCACAGCAAGTGCCCCTACTGCGATTTTTATTCTCTGCGCCTTGACGAAAGCGCGGCGAATGTCTACACCGACACGCTTATCCACCGCATTTCCGCTCTTGCGGCAAAATATAACATAACTGCGGACACCGTTTATATCGGCGGCGGCACCCCGTCGGCGCTGGGAGCGGAGAGGCTCGGCAGAATTATCGGCGCGGCGAGGGAGTTTTCTTCTTCAGAATGCGAGACAACTGTTGAAATCAATCCGTTTGACGCGGCGAAAAAGAATCTTGATTTCGCCCTGCTCAGAGAAGCGGGAGTCAACAGGATATCCATGGGTATGCAGTCGGCAAACGACGGCGAACGCCGCGCGCTCGGCAGACTCAGCGGCAGGGACGATGTTTCGCTCGCCGTAAAGCGCGCGCAGGACGCGGGGATAGATAATATATCGCTCGACCTCATGCTTGCCGTCCCCGGTCAGACGGTTGATTCGCTCAAAGACAGCATCGCTTTCTGCGCGGACGCGGGAGTTCGCCATGTCAGCGCATATATTTTAAAAATAGAAGAGGGTACGCGTTTTTACGAGAAACGCGGCGAGCTGACTCTGCCGGACGAAGATGCGACCTGCGAGCTGTATTTGACCGCGTGCGAGGAGCTCGAAAAGCACGGATTCATGCAATATGAGATCTCGAACTTTGCAGAGCCGGGATATGAGAGCCGCCACAATCTGAAGTACTGGGACTGCAACGAATATCTCGGCATAGGTCCGGCGGCGCACTCGTTTATAGACGGCAGGAGATTCTTTTTCCCGCGCGATATAGAGAGCTTTATCACGGGCTGCGAGCCCACGGACGACGGCGAAGGCGGGAGCTTTGAAGAATATCTCATGCTCCGTCTGCGGCTGAACAAAGGTCTTGTGTTTTCAGAAGCAGAAGAGCGGATCAGACACGGCGTGCCGGAGGATATAATCAAAAAATGCACCGAGTTTTCAAAAGCCGGTCTGACGGTATGCGACAATAGCCGCATCGCGCTGACAAGGCAGGGTTTTCTCGTCTCAAACGCGGTTATATCCGAACTGATATAGGCAGTTGCAAAAATAGTCAAAAAGTCCTTGACGGCTATGGAAAAATTTTATATAATGTCCTTTGCAGCCGAATAATGAGTGGTGGAGTCTGTCATAATCCGTCAAATATGCGGATTATTTATTTGAGGTTGAAGCAATGCGGTTTTTGTGTTGCCATGCTTAAAATGAAGTGGCGGTTTCGCGTTCCGGTAGGGAGCGCGTTTTTCTTTGGGGAAAAATCGGTCGCTGAGCGTTCGCTGCGAAAAAAATATTTTGGAGTGTGAAGCATGAGCAGTATCACTATAACCGCACTGGTGCTCTTCGCGGCGACGTATATTCTTATGATGGCGTTTCAGAAGATCCGCCCCTATGTCGCTGTTGCATCGGCAGTTATCTTCGTTGTCCTCGGCACTATTGCCGCATTCAAGCCCGATCTTTTCGGCGCGGACTTTTTCTCCCTCGGTTCGGGAAACTCTTTCAGCTATACTTTCAAAGCAGCTGTCGGCGAAATTGACTGGAACGTCATTATGATGATAGCCGGCACCATGGGCACGGTCTATCTCTTTATCGAGTCCAAGATGCCGCAGCTGATGAGCGACGTTCTTATATCGAAGATGCCAAATATCAAGTGGGCTATCGTCTGCATGAGCCTTTTCGCGGGCATCGTCTCCGCGTTCGTTGACAATGTCGCTACCGTTCTTATGATAGCGCCCGTCGCGCTTGCGCTGTGCAAGAAGCTCAACATCTCCCCTGTCCCGAGCATTATCTGCATTGCCGTTTCGTCGAACCTCCAGGGTGCAGCGACTCTCGTCGGCGACACGACTTCGATTCTGCTCGCAAAGGCGGCGAATCTCGATTTCTCAGACTTCTTCGTTGATGAGGGCAAGCCCGGTATGTTCTGGGTCGTTGAGGCGGGCGCACTTGTCAGCGCGCTGATAATCCTCTTCATGTTCCGCAAGGAGAACGACAAGATACATATCACCGACCGTACAAAGGTTGAGGACAAGTTTCCGACCTTCCTGCTTATTGCGACTGTTGTCTGCCTCATCGCCGTTTCGTTCATTCCCTACAAGAGCAACGCGGCCGAGGGTCAGTTCTACAAGCCCGAGATAACCAACGGTCTTATCTGCATGTTCTTCTTCTTTGTCGGCATAATCCGCGAGCTGTTCCGCAAGAACACCGAGATAGTCAAAAACGCATTCAAAGAGATCGACTACTACACCATCATTCTTCTGATCGGTCTTTTTGTCGTCATCGGCGGCATAAAGAACGCGGGTGTTATTGATATCATCGGCAACGCCATATCGAAAGTCGGCGGAAGCTCCGGCAGCGTGTTCATCGTCTATACTGTCATAGTCTGGATGTCCGTTATTCTCTCGGCATTCATCGACAATATTCCCTATACCGCTACCATGCTCACCGTTATCCCGGTCATCGCCGTCAACCTCGGCATCGACCCGAAGATCATGTACTACGGTCTGCTCTGCGGCGCGACCCTCGGCGGCAACCTGACCCCGATCGGCGCATCCGCGAACATCGCGGGCATCGGCATTCTCCGCAAGGAGGGTCACGAGGTAAAGGCGACGACATTCATGAAATACGGCGTACCCTTCCCCCCCGCGGCGGTCATAACAGGCTATCTTCTTATCTGGCTCATCTGGAAGCCGTAAAAAATAAAATAAAAGCAAAAGTCCCGGTTCCGAAAGGAGCCGGGATAAAATTTTAGCCCGCCTGAATCGGCGGGCTCTGTTATTAAAGTACTTTCGAAAGGAAATCCTTGGCGCGGGGGCTCTGCGGATCGGCGAAGAACTTTTCGGGCGTGTTCTCCTCAACTATTTTGCCCTCGTCCATGAACACGAGCTTCGTGCCGACCTCGCGAGCGAAGCCCATCTCATGGGTGACGACAACCATCGTCATACCCTCGCGGGCAAGCTGCTTCATCAGGTCGAGAACCTCGCCGACCATCTCGGGGTCGAGGGCGCTCGTCGGCTCGTCGAAGAGGATACCCTCGGGGTTCACCGCGAGCGAGCGGACTATTGCGACTCGCTGCTTCTGGCCGCCGGAGAGGGTCGAGGGATAGACGTCGGCTTTGTCCTCGAGTCCTATGCGCTCGAGCAGCTTGTGTGCGTTCTCCTCCGCCTCTTTCTTTATCTCCTTGACGGGGTGCACGGGCAGCTTATCCTTGTGGAACATATTGTGCACCACTGCCTTGCGTCTGTCCTTCTTGGCGCAGAGCACGGGCGAGAGCATTATGTTCTCGATAACAGTCTTGTTGTTGAAAAGATTGAAATGCTGGAACACCATTCCCATCTTTCTGCGGTGGATATTGATATCGACCTTGGGGTCGGCGATATCCACGCCCTCAAATATAATCTTGCCGGAGGTCGGATCCTCCATGCAGTTGAGGCAGCGCAGGAATGTGCTCTTTCCGGAGCCGGACGGGCCGATGACAACAACGATGTCGCCCTTGTTGATAGTCATGTTGATGCCCTTGAGGACTTCATTGTCCCCGAAGTTCTTTTTCAGGTCAATTACGTCTATCACTCTTCTTCAGGCTCCTTTCCATGATTTTTACAAGCAGGGTTATCAGGCAGACTATGACGATATAGATGAGCGCCATGGCGATATAGGGCACCATGAACTCATAGCTGTTCGAGCCGATGTAGCTGAACGCGACATAGAGGTCGAGTGCGCCGACGAACGAGACGACCGAAGTCTCCTTGATAAGAGCGATGAACTCGTTGCCGAGGGTCGGGAGAATATTCTTTATCGCCTGCGGGATGACTATGCGCATCATCGTGGTCGAGAAGCTAAGGCCGACGCTTCTGCCGCCCTCCATCTGACCGTCGTCAACGCTCTGGATACCGCTTCGCATTATCTCCGATATATACGCGCCGCTGTTAAGGCCGAAAACCGCTATTGCCACGCTGACCGACGGGAGATTGACGCCCATTATCGGCAGCACGACATAGTAGAATATAAGCAGCTGCACGACCATGGGGGTTCCTCTGAAGAGCGCGACATAGAATGCGCAGATGGCGTTGAGTATTCTCGGGAGGACTTTGTATTTCGGTATAACGCGCACGGTCGCTATCAGCGTACCGATGACAATACCGATTATAAGACCGAGAACGGCTATCTTGAGCGTATTCTGCAAGCCCTGCAGGACTTTTACATAGCCGTTGTAGTCTATGAGTATCTCGATAAACTTATCGATTTTCTTCGGTAAGCTTGCTATAAAATCGTTCATAGTTCTTTTCCTTTGTCCAAATACTTGCGCGGCAAAAAGCGCCGCAGACTAAAAGGAAGGCCGTTTCGACCGAAACAGCCTTCTTTCGTTATTTACATTTAAGCTCAGGCAACATCATTGATAGCCTTTGCGATGCTCGCAGCGGGAGCAGAGTCGATGATAACATAGTCAACGCCGCCGTTGATGAGATCCTGGACTGCGAGAGACCCGCTCTTATAAGCGACAGCCTTTGCCTTGAGTCCCGGGAATCCGAGATCTTCGCTGCCCTCGATGAAGGAGTTGCCTGTAGTGCCCTGCTGGCAGCCGATCTTCTTGTCCTCGGTGAGGCTGTCAAGGATAGCCTTGACATCGTCAGCGCTCTTGCAGGCGTCGAAGGTGGTGTCGGTGCCCTTGACTATGAGTCTCTGAGATGCCTCATAGTAAGCGTCGGAGAAGTTGACATACTCTTTACGGTCTTCGCTGATGGTAAGACCTGCCATTGCGATATCGCACTTGTGCTGGCCGACGGAAAGGCAAACAGCGTCGAAGTCCATGTTCTGGATAACGAGCTCTTTGCCGAGCTTCTTGGCGACACAAGCGGCAATCTCCATGTCGATGCCGTAATAGTCATCGCCCTTCATGTACTCAAAGGGCTCGAAAGCGGCGTTGGTCGCAACGACGAGCTGATCCTTGCTCTCATCGAGAGCTGCGGACTTGACAGCCTCGGGAGTGCCGCCGCCGAAGTACTTGTCGCAGATAGCGGAGAATGTTCCGTCGCTCTTCATCTCTTTGATTATGTCGTTGACCTGGGTGAGCAGCTCGGGCTGGTTCTTGTCAACGCCGAAAGCGTACTGCTCGTTGGTCAGATCGTAGTCAATGACCTTGACTGCGGGTGCCTTTGTTGTATTGCCGTCGTCCTTGTTGCCGCCGCAGGCTGCGAACGCAGTGCAGATGCAGACAAGCGCAAGCACGAGAGCAATTATCTTCGTAAACTTTTTCATGATGTTTTCCTCCTGTTTGATTTGATGACTGTATTATAGCACCATATTTTCAAAATGCAAGGCTTTATTGAATATTTTTTCATGTTTTTAGCGTTTTTCTGCATTTTGACGGTAAATATGCATCTTATTCATGCATAGTTGAATATTTTAGCCAATACATCCGCCGGAATGAAGCTGCGGCAGAAGTCGAGAAAATCCTGCGGAGGCGGAGCAGACAGGCGAATTTCTTCGCCCGAAGCCGGATGAATAAAATCACATTCGGCGCAGTGGAGCAGATGATGCCCTATCTCATTTTCCGGCGCACCGTACATTGTGTCGCCCGCAAGGGGTGCGCCCATGGACGCGAAATGTACCCTTATCTGATGCGTTCTACCGGTCTCGAGAGTGAGACTCAGCAGGCTGTATTCGTCGTTTGAATACAGGCTCTCCCAATGCGTTACCGCGCTCTCGCTCCTGGGCATATCGCCGCACGCGCGCAGAGTTTTCATCGGGTCGGGGCGGGAGGTAGGGTTTTTTTTTTTT
>ERZ780013.615-NODE-615-length-10867-cov-1.99797_pt1 | contig 10867 bp, 10 predicted proteins | sample MGYA00511178_ERZ780013 | MGnify/ENA primary metagenome ERZ780013 (study PRJEB29588, sample SAMEA2149568) | human gut metagenome | biome: human gut; feature: human-associated habitat; material: faeces | place: Denmark | collected 2008/2010 ... | reverse complement strand
ATCTGATATTTGCCGTTGTTCAGATAGTGTATCTGTTCATGAACAGTGCAGGACTTCCGGACGATATGACATACGCAGAGTATGCAAGACAGGGCTTCTTCCAGCTGCTCTTTGTAGCGGTTGTAAATGTGTGTATGGTGCTGATATTTAGTGCTATATTCAGAAAGAGTCTGGTGCTCAACGTGTCACTGCTCATGATGTGCATATGTACATATATAATGATTGCCTCATCAGCTGTGAGGCTGTCCATGTACATTGCGGAATATGATCTTACATACCTCAGAATAAATACCATATGGGCGCTGATAGTCACGTCTATAGTGATGCTCGGTGTTATCATAAGCCTGTTCTGGAGAAATATGCCGCTGTTTAGATACATATTTATGACGGTTTTGGTGATGTTCACGCTGTATGCATTTATCAGACCTGGCGCAGTGATAACGAGGTACAATATCAGTCAGGCGCACAGTGGAAAGAAGATAGATCTTGAGTATGTGATGGATATAGGTAATGACGGAGTTCCATATCTGATCGATTATTTCAGGACAAAAGACATTACGCCCGAAATGGTCATGGAGGAAGTGATGTCGAAATATAGCGAGGACACCTACTACTGGAGAGACGACACGGTGGGAGAGAGGCTTGAGAAGATGCTTGAGGAGAATGATGACAAGGGCTATATCAGAAGCTTTAACTTCTCCAGATACAGAGCTTCAAAGACTATAGAGGATTATATAAAGTAGTGTAATATAGAATTATAGATCATAATAAAGAAAGCCCCAGTCTCCGGTGCAAATAAACCGGAGACTGGGGCTTTTCGCCATGTTAAATATTAGTCGTCATCTTCAGGAACATAATGTCTTGATGTGTAATACTCAAATATATCCTCGGACTTGTCGTATGGGAGGAACTGGGATCTCTCTCTTACAACCCACTCGTCTCCGTTGTGGAGAACTTCACCGAATACATAGCAGTTGTTGTGCTTGGCATCCTCACATGCCTTGAATATTGCGTCCTCACGTACATATACCTTTTCGGTATGCTTACATTTGATCAGTGCAAATACGTTGTCCACCTCTGCCAGGCATTGCTTGTGAAGGTTGCCGTTGTAGATGTAGAGGAAGAGGATGATCCTTCCAACGTTCGCACCTCTGTCGAGGTAGATGCGCATCTCCTCGTCGATACCTTCCTTCTGTCCTGTTCTGTCATCGCCCTTCAGGACTACAGAATCGCTTCTGCTGTACTTGTGACCCCAGAATACCAGTTCGGGATCAGAGCCGTCATTGTGCTCAACGATCGCTGCAAGGTTGAGGTCATATGTGTCCTCGGATGTAGCGCTCATGATATTGTCTATGGCAATCTTAATCTTTTTCTTGAGGTCGACCTTCTTGGCATCCCAGCCAATGCCGACCGTAAGTTTATTATCACCTTTTACAACATATTCGTTCATATTAAAAACCCCCTTAGATTACAAGAAGAATAATAATGTGTCTATGAAGAATGTAGGTACAAGAATAGAAACTGACCATACGAGGTAGCCTACAAATGAAGGCATCTTGATACCATTTTCTTCGGCTATTGAACGTACCATAAAGTTAGGTGCGTTTCCTATATAAGTGTTGGCTCCCATGAATACGGCACCGCAGGAGATAGCCATCAGCATGACCTGAGGAACTACACCCATAGCAGTGCTTATACCCTCTGTAAATCCACTTGAAGCAGCGGTGGTGAAGAATACAAGGTAGGTAGGTGTATTGTCAAGGAAGCTTGATAAAAGTCCTGTCGTCCAGAAGAACTGTGCCGGATGTGTAAGTCCGAGCTCAGAACCACGTGCCTTGAGGATCAGGAGTGCAGGGATCATAGTGATGAATATACCTATGAACAGTATGGCAACCTCCTGTATAGCATCCCATGTAAAGTTGTTGGCCTTACGGACTTTCTTGCTCGTTGTCTTGAATGAGAGGAAAGCCGCTGCTAGCATGATCACAATCTCGATGATAGCAGCCCATGAGAGTGTTACGCTCTCACAGAAATTGATACCCTTTGCAAATGCAGGGAACTTCATAGGAAGAACTCCGCTGAGTATAACTGCACCTACGATCATTATAAGGAATATAATGTTGTGAGCACCTTTAAGTTTGACTGGCTTTTTCGTATCTGCATCGAATACCGGCTTCTGTCTGCCGTCTGCGATATCCTTCTTGTATGCTCTTGTGTCGAGAAAGAAGAATACAGTCAGCAGGATGATGAGATTGACAACCATGACCTTTGCAAGTCTGAGACTCCAGAAGAAGTCAACACCATTCATGAATCCCATCAGAAGTGGAGGATCACCGACAGGGGTGAGACAGCCACCAATATTTGAAACGAGGAAGATGAAGAATACAATGATCTGAACCTTTCTTCGTCTCCATTTATTTGCCTTTATGATAGGTCTGATCATCAGCATACTTGCACCGGTAGTACCGATCCAGCTTGACAGCAGAGTACCTATCAGTAGAAGCAGAACATTGAGTTTCGGTGTTCCCACCAGGTCGCCTTCAAGAGATATATTGCCTGCCACACAGAACAGGGCAAAAAGCAATACAATGAAGGTGAGATAGTCACCGATCATTACCTCGAGCAATTGTTCGCCCATCGTACCAAAGCCATGGAATATGGCAAATGGAATTAAAAATAAAAGAGACCAGCCTGCAACAGCCCACTGTTTGTGCTTTTCCCACCACTCACCGGCGATAAGGGGCATAACAGCTATGCACAGAAGCATACACACAAATGGTATACACCATGTAAGTGGAAGCGTAGCACCGAGTGTTTCAGTACCTGATTCGCTGTCTGCCGCCAGGGCACTTACCTGTGACAGCCCAAGAACTGAGATGACTGTGCCGAGACCTAGAAATAACCTGTTTTTCATCGTTTTTGCCTCCTATTAATTATAATTGAAAAACCTTATCTATGCTAACAAATATATGGTAAAAATTCAACGAAAAAAATCGAAACTTAACCATTTATTTTCCAGAACAAAAAAATAATAAGTATAGCCCAAATGATGGATCTGTGATAGAATGAAAAAGGTTGAAAAATGCAATACTATGGCCTTAGGGCAGAACAGAGGTAATTGATATATTATGGAACATCAATGGTCAAAGGCATACAAACCAAAGAGAAAACTTTACGTGCTGAGGTCCAGAGAGTCAGAGGGATTTGACGATTTTTGTCAGGAGAATGGCTATGACTGGTACAAGTGCTTTAGCAACATATACAGGCCGCTGGCAAACAGGGCTTTGTTTTATATGCCTGAGAAGATGATGGACGCCGGATATTCGCGTTTGTGTGGAGGAGTGGAGATAGGATACAGTGATATGGAGGTGGTTCCTCAGAACTGTGTGAGCATCACGGTTCCGGGATTCGACGTTGTGGATATAAAGGGATTTGATATATCTCTGATAGAGGATATACCGAGACTCATGACCATGGCGTATTCATATGCCAAGTTGTATATAGAGACGGAGAAGCTGCACATTGTTTCTAACCACAAGCTTCCATATATATGTTACATGGAGAGCGCAGACAGTCTGTGCGTGGAGATTCCGGTATGGTCCAAGAAGACCAAGACGGAGGAGATGCTGACTCTTGACAACATGAGTAAGAGAGATCTCTATGAGATAGCATACAGGGAGCCTGCCACCGGACATTACAACTGGACATGGCTCAAGGAGAAGCTTGAGCAGTGTGAATATATAGGGCTGGATCTGTTTATATTTGCCAGATTCGACATAAAGGGCTTCAGGCTCATCAACAACGTTATGGGTCGTGAGGTGGCGAAGGATCTGTTCAGATATATATGTGACGCTATGACCAAGCAGGACTGGATATTGTACTCTGCAAAGTGTGAGAGTGACGATTTTGCCATGATTATAAAGTATATGCCGGAGGATGAGATAATGAACCGGCTATATACATTCTTTGAGGAGATAGGACAGCTTCCGTCGAACAGGAAGTATAAGATATTCTATAGCTGTGGTATCGTATTCTATGATGAATTCGAGAAACTCAGCATGTCAATGCGCATTGAGGACATGGCGCAGATGGCACACCTCCAGTGTATCAAGACCAATGTAAATGAGATAAAGATATACACATCGGAGATGAAGAAGGAATACATCATGGCACAGCAGTACAAGCTGGAGCTTCCGGATGCCATAGAGAATGAGGATCTCATGGTATATCTTCAGCCGAAGTACAATCCACAGAACGACACCCTGACCGGTGCTGAGGCTCTGATAAGATGGTTCTACAAGGGCGGAGATATTCTCTTGCCGAAGTATTTCGTGCCGCAGTTTGAGACTGACGGAACTATAGACATCATAGACAGATATGTGCTGAGACAGGTGTGCAAGAAGTTCAAGGAGTGGAAGGAGCTTGGCTACCCGCTCTACCCGATATCCTGTAACCTCTCGAGACACCAGATATCGAGACCGGATCTTATATATATACTGTGTGATATAGTCGATGAATACGGAGTGGATCACTCGCTTATAGACTTTGAGATAACTGAGAGTGCAGATTTCGCTGACGTGCAGTATCTGATAAAGGTGCTCAAGGATCTGAAGGCTGAGGGCTTCAAGATATCCATGGACGATTTTGGAACAGGATACTCCAGTATGGCACTTCTTAAGGATATGCCGCTGGATATAATCAAGATAGACAAGAGCTTTATTGACGGAATAGCCACCGGCGAGCCGAACAACAAGGACATGCTCATGACACAGGATATCCTTGCCATGTCAAGGCATCTGGGAATCAGAAGTCTTGCGGAGGGTGTTGAGACATTTGAGCAGAAGGAATACCTGAGAGAGTGGGGATGCCACTACATTCAGGGTTATTACTACAGCAAGCCTATACCTATCACGGGATATGAATATCTTCTCAAGAAGATAATGCTGGGACAGAGCTAGCCGGATAGTGATGCTATATAGCGACATATAGAGAATATACAGAAGAGTATAAGAGGATTGATATATGAATGTATCGATCCTCTTTTTCTATTTATATTGGACCTTAACAGGATGTAATCCCAATAATGTAATGTATATAATTTACAAGTCTTGTATATATAATCAACAACCTACTAAAAAAATAATTAAGAATCATTCCCAATAGGGGTTGACTTTGATCAAAAAATAGGTATAATAAGACATAGTTGATAAATAAACATCAACAAAGAAGACAGAATATATTTTAACAATCAATGATGGATATTGATTAGATTATTTAAAAGAGAAAAGGAGAATTAAGTTATGGCAAAGTTTGTATGTACAGTATGCGGTTATATCTATGAGGGAGAGCAGGCACCAGCAGAGTGTCCTATCTGTCACGCAGGAGCAGATAAGTTCAAGAAGGTAGAGGGAGAGCTCACACTTGCAGCAGAGCATGAGTTTGGCGTATATGCTGAGACAGTTAAGAACAATCCAGAGATCAGCGATGAGGACAAGAAGTATATCTACGAGCAGCTCAAGGCTAACTTCGAGGGAGAGTGCTCAGAGGTTGGAATGTATCTCTGCATGGCTCGTGTAGCACATCGCGAGGGCTATCCTGAGATCGGTCTCTACTGGGAGAAGGCAGCGTACGAGGAGGCTGAGCATGCAGCTAAGTTCGCAGAGATGCTTGGATCAGACCTTGAGCAGAACATGACAGCTTCAACAGAGAAGAATCTTGCATGGAGAGTTGACTGCGAGTTCGGTGCAACAGCAGGAAAGGTAGATCTTGCAAAGTGCGCTAAGAAGAACAATCTGGATGCGATCCATGATACAGTTCATGAGATGGCAAGAGACGAGGCAAGACACGGCAAGGCTCTCAAGGGACTTCTTGACAGATACTTCGGTAAGTAAGAAGAAGGTAAAGATTATTCATAAGGATAGTCAGTCTTACACATAAATCTAAAAAAGGTATATGCGGAAAGCAGTCAGGCTGCGATCCGTATATACCTTTTTTAGATTTATGTGTGCTATTTAATTGTTACTCATCTTTCTTGAGACTGAAGGAAGAGGAAGATGTAGTTGAGCTTGTTGTTGTATAAGGATTAGATGCGTGGGCATCCTGCTCTGAAGCTGCCGGCTGCTGTGAGTAGAACGGATCACTGTAAGACGTCTGCGGTGCCTGTGTCTGTTCTGCAGTGCCGTAGCTGCCACTGTTTGTAGTGCCGTACTGCTGTGTATAGCTGCCACTGTCTGTACTGCCATACTGCTGTGTATAGTTGCCGTTATTTGGGCTGCCTGTGCTGCCCGGAGTGTACACGCCGTTGAAATCGCCTGTACCGTCATAGTAACCTGTGCCTGCTGGCTGTGCAGATGCGCTGATGGTGTTCTTGCTTCTTGTTGCCTTCAGGATCATGATCACTGCTGCCAGTAGGAATACAGCTCCGAGGACAAGCTTGAATATGTAATCTGAAGAGTCAACCATCTCTATATAGTAAGGAAAAGCTTCTGCCTTTGCGGTCGCATAGTCCTCCCTTGTAGGAGTGTATCCATAATATTGTGCGTATGCGTCGACATACTTGGTGATGTAGTCGTCAAGGAAGCCCTGCACCTTGTCGCTGTTCTTGCGGATGACTCCTGTTATGTAGACTGGTTCCGCATCGTCAGCAGATGAGATCGCGTCAAATTTTGCGTCATCACTCTTGGAGATTGATATTCCGATCCACTTGGATGTGTCTCTTTTTGAGCCGTCTTCATTCTTGTCGCAGATATCAACGAGATAGTAGTATCCGTCGGTCTTGGTGACCGTGTGATTGTACGTTGTAGTCTTCTCAACGTAAGCTCCGTATCCGTAGGTGAGTGTTCCCTCCACATACACTCCCGGTTTAACTTCCGATTCGTCACATGTAGTAACGTTTAGAAGCTTTCCGTGTAAACCGATAAATGTTCGTATACCCAGGAATAAAAGACTATTCCGAATATACCGAAAACAACTGCTGATACGATGGGATTCCCCTTTTTCCTTGTTCTTGCCATAATGTTACCTCACTTTTTTCATTTGTTATGAATTATACATAACCTCTTCCATACCTCACTTTTCTACATTACAGGTAAAAAACTAATATTTCAAGTAAAAAAGGCAAAATCAAAAAAAATTAGACATTTTTTATGGTATACTCATTCATGGTGGTGATTTTATGGCAAAGAAAACAAAAAAGAATGAGAAAAAGTACATATATATAATTCCGGCAGTGCTGTGGATGATATTCATATTTTACATGTCGTCCAGAACAGGAGATGACTCGTCGGCGGTGAGCAACCCCATGACAGACTTTATAGTGGGGTTGTTCCAGAAGGTGAGAAATGATTCCGCGCCCGTGGTTGACAGGATGACGGGAGTGGTGGAGGTCATGGTCAGAAAGGGTGCACACATGACGGAATATGGAATCCTTCTGGCTTTGCTTGCCCTGGCGGTCAGAAAGGCCGGCGGAAGGATGGCTTCGGCTGGCGTGTATATATGGTCAGTTGTGATAACATTTGTCTATGCGTGCTCCGATGAGATTCATCAGCTCTTTGTCGCTGACAGGGTAGGCAGGGGCACGGATGTGCTTATAGATATGTGCGGCGCACTGGCAACTCTTTTTATTATATGGGGATCAAAGAGCACAAGGGGAAGGATAATAATGGGCTTTGTGATAGGGATAGTGCTGGTGGCAGCGGTTATGTTCCTTTTCCTGTGGCCTTTTTAGAGCACATTTAGTATTGGCAGCCTTGAATTAGAGTGGGGCAGATGGTATATTAAAAAAGACTATGAGCATCACATTACCGATGCTGACTGGAGGATGCAGAATGACATTAGCAGATGTTAGAAAGAACATAGACCGGGTCGACAAGGAGATCAAGCAGCTCTCCAAGGAGAGAATGGTTCTTGCAGACAATGTTGCTCAGGTCAAGGCAGAGACCGAGGATGACATATATAAGCCAGACCGCGAGGAGACCATCATATCCAATCTCACAGGGGATGTGGATGATAACATCAAGATGGAGTACACGGCGCTTATCAAGAGAATCATGGAGATAAGCAGAAAGTACCAGTATGGAAGGACTCTGGAGCTCAGGAACTGCCTAGATGTGGAGTATGATGTGAAGGAGCCTGACATAGATGCGGTGGCGATGATAAAGCCGGAGCTGTACATTTGTCAGGGATGCTCGAGGGACAAGGTCATTGCGGTGGACTCATACGATGAGGTGTATGAGCTCATAAAGACTGGCAAGGTAGACGCCGGAATGGGAATACTTGAGGACATAAGCTACGGAGTTTCGGATGCGCTTCACGAGGTGCTCACCAACAACAAGCTGTATATATACAGATGTAACATTGTAAATGAGAATGGACACAACAAGAAGGTTGTCACATTTGCAGACCACCTCATAGTGGAGGAGAACCACAACAGGCTGAAGGTGATGTTCGTATGTAAGAATAAGAGCGGAAGTCTCAGCAGCATACTGTCCATGATCTCTGATTACGGGGTGAACCTCACAGAGATACACTCGGCGCCAAACAGGCAGGAGCATTGGAATTACAGATTCTATGTGGAGCTGTCTGCCAATTTACTGAAGAAGGATATACAGGCTTTAGTGTTCCAGCTCATGAACGAGACGGAGGAGTTTACGATCCTCGGAAGCTATGCCTGTGACGAGGAACAGTTTTAGAGAAAAAATAATTTTTAAGGAGAAAATATCATGATAGACAAGTTAGTAAAGAATATCCAGAAGACAAATGCACCTATAGTAGTTGGACTTGATCCAATGCTCAACTATGTACCGGAGCATATCCAGAAAGCTGCATTTGCAGAGTATGGCGAGACACTTGAGGGCGCTGGTGAGGCTATATGGCAGTTCAACAAGGGAATAGTTGACGCTACATATGATCTTATACCTGCAGTTAAGCCACAGATAGCCATGTATGAGCAGTTCGGAATCGAGGGACTCAAGGCATTCAAGAAGACAGTTGACTATTGCAAGGAGAAGGGACTTGTCGTTATCGGAGATATAAAAAGAGGCGATATAGGTTCAACATCAACAGCATATGCGGTTGGTCATATCGGAAAGGTACAGGTGGGAAGCAAGACATATGCTGGATTTGATGAGGATTTCATCACAGTAAACCCGTATCTTGGAACAGACGGAATCAAGCCATTTGTGGATGTGTGCAAGGAGGAGAACAAGGGTATATTCGTTCTCGTCAAGACATCCAATCCATCATCAGGTGAGTTCCAGGACAGACTTGTGGATGGACGTCCACTCTATGAGATAGTCGGAGATATGGTTGACAAGTGGGGCAGTGATGTCATAGGCGAGTCCGGTTACTCAGCAGTTGGAGCTGTTGTCGGTGCCACATACCCTGAGATGGGCAAGGTGCTCAGAAAGGTCATGCCAAAGTCCTTTATTCTTGTTCCGGGTTACGGAGCACAGGGCGGTAAGGCTGCAGACCTTGTACACTACTTCAATGAGGACAGACTCGGTGCGATCGTCAACTCATCAAGAGGAATCATAGCTGCTTACAAGCAGGACAAGTATGCACAGTTTGGTGCTGAGAACTATGCAGATGCCTCAAGACAGGCAGTAGTTGACATGATCGAGGATATCAACGGCGCACTTGATGCGTAAAAAGCAGAAAGTGTTTGGCGGATCAAGGTAGTTCGCCGTACACTGATAATAGAATGATGATGGAGGAAGAGTATGGGCAAACTTAAGATGACAGCAAAGGTGGTCAGCCAGGAGACTCTTGCCACAGATGTATACAGTCTGGTGCTTGAGGCACCTGAGATAGCTGCACAGGCTATAGCAGGACAGTTTGTGTCTGTGTACACTCATGATGGCAGCAAGATGCTCCCGAGACCTATCAGCCTCTGCGGAATAGACAGGGAGGCGGGAACACTCCGCCTTGTATACAGAGTGGTTGGATTTGGAACAAAGGAATTTTCACAGCTTGCGGCTGGAGACACGGTCGATATATTGGGGCCTCTTGGCAACGGATTCATGAAGTCCGACAAGAAGGCGATCCTGATAGGTGGAGGTATAGGAATCCCACCTATGTTACAGCTTGCAAAAGAGCTTGACTGTGAGAAGTCAGTCGTGCTCGGCTACAGGGATGAGATATTCCTGAACGAGGAATTTGAGCCATACGCACAGGTGTATATGTCATCTGAGGATGGACAGCACGGTGTGAAGGGCAACGTAATAGATGCCATAAAGGAATACGGCGTGGACGGTGCTGTCATATATGCATGTGGCCCTACTCCTATGCTTCGGGGAATCAAGGCATACGCCATGGAGAAGGGCATCGAGTGCCAGATATCCATGGAGGAGAAGATGGCGTGCGGCGTGGGCGCATGTCTTGCCTGCGTATGCAAGACAAAGGATATAGATGAGCACTCACAGGCGTGTATGCAAGGATGGCCCTGTATTTTATGCTGAGGAGGTGGAGCTGTAATGTCAGATAAGATCAATATGTCAGTGGATATAGCGGGTGTGACTCTCAAGAATCCAATAACAGTAGCTTCAGGAACATTTGGCTCAGGCATGGAGTACAGCGAGTTCGTGGATCTTTCACAGCTCGGTGCAGTAACCACCAAGGGCGTGGCAAATGTGCCATGGCCGGGCAATCCGACACCACGTATAGCTGAGACTTACGGCGGCATGATGAATGCCATAGGACTTCAGAATCCTGGAATCGATGTGTTCAAGAAGAGAGATATACCATTCCTCAGGGATTATGATACAAAGATCATTGTAAATGTGTGTGGAAAGTCCAAGGAGGACTATGTTGACTGCGTTGAGAAGCTTGGCGATTGTGATGTGGATCTGCTTGAGATCAACGCGTCATG
>ERZ780013.613-NODE-613-length-10887-cov-3.80955_pt1 | contig 10887 bp, 11 predicted proteins | sample MGYA00511178_ERZ780013 | MGnify/ENA primary metagenome ERZ780013 (study PRJEB29588, sample SAMEA2149568) | human gut metagenome | biome: human gut; feature: human-associated habitat; material: faeces | place: Denmark | collected 2008/2010 ... | reverse complement strand
TATCAATTGTATCAAAGACGAGGCTTTAGGCTATAAATTACCGGGAGCCGGCGGTGGCGGATATTTATATATCGTAGCGAAAGATCCGGAAGCTGCCCGTCGGATTCGGCAGACTCTGATGACGAATCCTGCGAACGCAAACGCTCGTCTGGTAGAAATGAATCTTTCTGATAAAGGCTTGCAGGTAAGCCGGTCTTGACAGATATAAGAAATCCGTGCCAGATCTTCATCAGTTCTGGTACGGATATAAAAAAATCCCGGCTGCTTTCTTTGGGGATAAGCAACCGGGATTATTATTATCTTATATGGGATGAGATTACATCATACCTCCCATGCCGCCCATACCCGGATTCATTGCCGGAGCAGCCGGAGTTTCTTCTTTCTTGTCTGCGATAACACATTCAGTAGTCAAGAACATACCAGCGATTGAAGCGGCATTTTCCAAAGCTACACGAGTTACCTTAGCCGGGTCGATTACACCAGCAGCACACAAGTTTTCGAAGCAATCCTTACGAGCGTTGTAACCGAAGTCGCCTTTGCCTTCTTTTACGCGCTGAACGATAACGGCACCTTCTTTACCAGCGTTGGCAACGATCTGACGCAACGGTTCTTCGATTGCACGTTTAACGATTTCGATACCCGTTGTTTCATCATCGTTTTCACCCTTCAAGCCTTCCAAGGCAGAGATAGCACGGATGTAAGCAACGCCACCACCAGGAACGGTACCTTCTTCGATAGCTGCACGAGTTGCATGCAAAGCATCATCAACACGGTCTTTCTTTTCTTTCATTTCAACTTCAGAAGGAGCACCTACGTACAGAACAGCTACGCCACCTGCCATCTTGGCCAAACGTTCCTGCAATTTTTCTTTATCATAATCAGATGTTGTATTTTCCATCTGCATTTTGATCTGACCGATACGATCCTGAATAGCTTGCTTGTCGCCTGCACCGTTTACGATAGTCGTGTTGTCTTTGTTAACAACGATCTTTTCAGCAGTACCCAGCATATCCATAGTAGCGCCTTCCAGCTTCATACCTTTTTCTTCAGAGATAACGATACCGCCAGTCAATACAGCAATATCTTCCAACATAGCCTTACGACGATCGCCGAAGCCCGGAGCCTTAACAGCACAGATCTTCAAAGAACCACGCAGACGGTTTACAACCAAAGTAGCCAAAGCTTCGCTGTCGATGTCTTCAGCGATGATCAACAACGGACGACCGCTCTGAACTGTCGGTTCAAGAATTGGCAGCAAGTCTTTCAATACTGAGATCTTCTTGTCGTAGATCAGCACATACGGATTTTCCATCTGGCATTCCATCTTTTCAGTATCTGTTACGAAATACGGAGAGATATAACCACGATCGAACTGCATACCTTCTACAACATCAACAGTTGTTTCAGTACCTTTGGCTTCTTCTACTGTGATAACGCCTTCTTTCTTTACCTTTTGCATAGCTTCTGCAATCAGTTTACCGATAGCTTCATCACCATTGGCAGAGATTTTGGCAACGTGTTCAACCTTTTCGAATTTATCACCAACTTCTTCAGCTTGTTCAGCGATGCTTTCTACAACTTTAGCAACGGCTTTGTCGATACCACGTTTCAAATCCATTGGGTTTGCACCTGCAGTAACGTTCTTCAAACCAACACCGATGATTGCTTGTGCCAATACAGTTGCAGTAGTTGTACCGTCACCTGCGTTATCATTAGTCTTTGATGCTACTTCACGAACCAACTGAGCACCCATGTTTTCAAACTGATTGCTCAATTCGATTTCTTTTGCTACTGTAACACCATCTTTTGTGATGTGAGGAGCACCGAATTTCTTTTCGATAATTACGTTACGACCCTTCGGACCCAAAGTTACTTTAACGGCATTTGCCAATTCGTCCACACCTTTCTTCAAAAGGTCGCGGGCATCCATATCATATTTAATTTCTTTAGCCATGATTTTCTAGTTTTTGAATTTGTTAGTTTGTTTGTTTTTTGAGTTGACAAGTGAATGAATAACCGAGGTAATGGATTTGTTTCCTGAAATCTTTTCCTCTTGTTCACTTGTCGCTTTTATTTAGATGATTGCCAAAATATCAGATTGACGCATGATCAAGTACTTTTCGCCTTCGAATTCGATTTCAGTACCTGCATATTTACCGTATAATACAGTATCGCCTTCTTTAACAACCATTTCTTCGTCTTTGGTTCCCTGACCAACAGCTTTCACTTCACCTTTTAACGGTTTTTCTTTTGCTGAATCCGGGATAATGATTCCACCTACAGTTTTTTCTTCTGCGGCAGCCGGCTTGATAAGCACGCGGTCTGCTAATGGTTTAATGTTCATATCTGTATAAGTTTTAATTTATAATTTTATAATCGATATTTGCCGGAGTCTTTTTACGACTTCCGCTAATATCTCTACGAATAGTGTGCCAAACCGATTTGGGTAGATGACAGACTGTCAATATTGCCGAATCTGACAAATGCGGATATTTCCTCAGGACAACCTGTCAGTCTGTTTCCGCCATCGGAAGCATTTATCGGATGATCCGGGCATATCCTTCTTTACGGGCTTTCGGTTCGGCCGGTGTTGTTGCCGGATAACCTAAAGCAATGGCTCCGATTCCGCCCAGACCTTCGGGAAGTCCCATTTCTTTCATCAGTTGTTTGCCTTCTTCGGTAGCGAACATTTCGATCTCTCGGTTAATCCAACAGCTGGCAAGTCCTATGGCGTGGGCGGCAAGCATCATGTTTTCGAGTACACAAGTTCCGTCTTGAATGGCAAACGGGCAGTCAGTCGGGGCGAAAACCAGCACATAAGTCGGGGCATCGTAGTAAGGATTCCCACTTTTTCCACGGACAGCCGCATTCATGGCAGCTAACTTTTCTTTCATCTTATCTTGTTGAACGGCTACAATATAAGGTGACTGCTGGCCCATTCCGGTAGGAGCAAATGTTCCGGCCCGCAATACGGCGTTCAGTTCTTCATCAGTAATCTGCTTCGATTGGTATTTACGGCAGCTACGGCGCGTTTCGATCAGTTTTAAAAATTCGTTTTCCATCTTTTGTAGTTATTTAAGTTATGAATGAATAGAATTCTTCTGCAAATGTAGAACGGAGAATTCAATTTGGCAAAATATCGAAATTTATGACAGGATGGTATAGCGGTCTGATTAAAAAAACTAAAGCTGGCCAAGAATGTTCCCATTTCTTGCCAGCTTTAATCCTGTTACATTCGTATATGTTGTTTTATTCGGCGTTTTTCTTCAGCCATTCCAGTCTGCGGCAATCCGGAAGGTGTTTAACCTTGAACTGCTCGAAAGTCGCATTGAATCCTTTTCCGTCTGGAGAAGCTGCCATTAAGCCGACCATGACCGGAATGTTGTCTTGCAGCCAGGCTGTACGCATCATCGTATATTCTTTATCATCCAGTGAATAGAAGACTTCGACAGCATCCAGGCGTCTGACAGCTTTAATCCATACATAAGGTACAGGTTTGTCGAGGGTAATTACGCTCCAGTCTGAAGTCTTATGTGTAACTACGGTACTTAAATTGAATTTTCCGTCGACAAATTCAATACCGGTCTTGATATAATTTTCATGGTCAATGCGGAGCATTAATCCAGCCTGGTCAAAACGCTGCTTGTAATCACCGCTCACCTTTACTTTAACTTCGAATTCACCTCCATAAGTAGTATAATAAAAAGGAGCATCATCTACGGTGAAACCATAGTGCGCTATGCGCCAATAATCACTTTGGGGCGTTACAAACATGGTCAGGGAATTATCTTTGATTTCCCATTGTTCCGGTTCATTGAACCACTGCATTTTGTTTAGAGACTGTGCCATGCCCAGTTGTGCTGACACGAGAGCGATCAAGGTAAAAAATAACTTTTTCATTTAGTTTTCGTATAATTAAATATGAATGAATTCATCAATGAAATATTTCCCGATTTTTCAGTATTCAGTGATTATGCATAATTGCATTTTAGAATTACCTTTGCAAAGGTACAGGCCAGGATTATCTTGTACAATGATTATAAATAACCATTTTCGCCATGGATATTATAAAGAAGCTGACCAGCGAGTTTTCCCGACAAGAGTTTGCTCAGTCGAAGAAAGTCATTTACGCCGAGGAACTTGATAGATATAAAAGAATAGCCAGAGGATATGCCGAGATTGAAAACGCGATCGTCGTATTGAGTGATATGCATGCAAGCACAAGTTATATGTATTATGGTAGTTTTTCCGACATATTGGGCCTCAAGCATTCGGATACCGAGGAAGATCAGATAGGATCGATCTGGGAAGAAAAGATTCTGCAGCTGATTAACCCGGACGATTTGTATAATAAATACTTGCAAGAACTGCGTTTCTTCCATTTTATGAAGCATCAGCCGAAGGGCCGGCGGCGTCATTATTATTTGATGAATATATTGCGGATGAAAGATGCGACAGGGAATTATCATGCTGTTTGCCATCGTTTGTTTTATATTCCCGAACCATACGGAAACAGCATGTGGCTGGCTTTGTGTCTGTATAATCCGTTGGTTATTGATGTCTCTAACAATAGTATGGTGGTGAATTCGGTGACGGGTGAAATGCAGGAACTGGAAACCAAGAATGATTCAAACATATTATCCGACAGGGAAAAACAAGTACTCCGACTGATCGATAAGGGATTGATGAGCAAGCATATTGCCGAGAGACTGTCGATCAGTATAAATACGGTTAGCCGTCACCGGCAAGAGATTCTGTCGAAGCTTCAGGTGAAAAATTCCATTGAAGCCTGCCGGGTTGCTAAAGACTTGGGCCTTATTTAAGTGTGGTCATATCCGGAAATGGACGGGTTTACCCCTGGTTGACATTTTGACATATTGTCAATTCAGGTATCCTGAAATTCGGCTGTACGGACTTCAGTCAGAGTTTGCTGGGTTTTATGCGATTCTCGTGAAGTTGAGGTTTTACAGAAAGAAAGTAAAAGAGGCTTAGCTTGAAAAAATGATTCTCCGGTTCTTGCAGAGAAAGGAGGAAAAAGTAAATCCCGTTGGAGACCGGATAAATTTCCTGGCATTTTGTCAAATCAAAAACATCAGGTTTTGGATGAAAAAAGAGGCAGAAAATAGGAGTGTTCGGGGTGAAAAAGTAAGAAAAACGGGAATCGGAGGCAAAATAAACGGGAATTCTTCCCGATTCTCGCCAGATTTGAGTGAAAAACCGGCGTTTTTTGATAAAAAGCCGGCGCGTTTTTAGGAAAATATAGGCATGAATTGTGTCAAACATAGGCATAAAATGACCTTTTTATCGGGAGAAAAGATTGAAAAAGCGGCTTTTCCCCTTTGTTTTTAGCCTGAAAGAAATATTCCCCTGTTAGCTAAAATGCTCCTGATTTTACTGGAAGTTAGATTCTGACTATTCTAACTATTAAAATGCTAAAAAGGCCTTTGCTATAAATGCAGGTAAAAGTCTTTAACTAAGCTGGTGAAACTTTCTGTATAAACATGCCGCTCTTTCTCGATTGTCAGAGTACCGGTTTCTACTGAGGTTGGCTGTTGGTTGGTAATTTCTGCCAATAATCGTTTGGGTTGTGAAGCCGGAGTCGGCAGGACGGCCGTCTCTTTCCGCAAATAAAGAGCTTCCTTATATATAATAGGTATAAGCCGTTCCCGCTGGTCGAACGGGAGAATGAGGCACAACCTTCCGCCGGGAGACAGCAGTTGTTTGCTGCCGCTGATCAGTTCATCCAGTGACAACGTATCAGTATGTCGGGCCTGGTTCCGCTGTTTGTCGGGACATTTCAGGGAATTGATAAAATATGGCGGATTGGAAACAATACAGTCATATTGGCGGATTCCGGCAAACTCCGTGACAAAATCGGCAAAAGGGCGGTGAATAACCTGCAGTCGCTGTCCGAAAAGGTCGCTGTCCGAAAGGGGAGCGGTCGGCATTCTCGCGGGCCTGCATACAGGCTGCCGGATCAATATCCAAGGCGTCTATTATTGCCTGGCAACGCTGGGCGAGCATCAGGCTGATCAGGCCTGTTCCACAGCCAACGTCGAGGATAGACTGTGTGTTTTCAACAGAAGTCCAGGCACCTAATAATACACCGTCGGTGCCTACTTTCATGGCACATTTGTCGTGCCAGACAGTAAACTGCTTGAATTGGAAATAAGGATTCGCCATCTTTTTTCTGATTATGAACTGCAAAATTAGAGAGATTCTACTATTTTTTGTACCTTTGGCACGTTTATTGTATAAAATTTATACAACTGCTTAATTAGAAATATGAAGAGTAAAAAGAAAATATTCTCCGACCCCTCGTTTATGACAGACGAGCCGATGGACATTGTTATACCAATTCTGACAGACTGTGATAACGATGATGATTTCTCGGAAGGAATTGATAAGCAGATAACGGAAGTACCTATTCTTCCGTTACGCAATATGGTTCTTTTCCCGGGAGTTGCCTTGCCTGTTATGATAGGCCGAACTAAATCCATGAATCTGATCAAGGACAAAGCAAATTCAAAAGCGATGATTGGCGTAGTTTGCCAGCGTGATATGGAAGTGGATGAGCCAAAACAGGAAGATTTATATACCGTTGGGGTGATTGCCGATGTACTTCGAGTATTGGATATGTCGGATGGCATGACAACGGTCCTTTTACAGGGAAGAAAGCGTTTTGAATTGCAGGAATTGACACAGGATGAACCTTACCTGAAAGGGCGGATTTCCTTTATTGATGAACAAGTTCCTGAAAATCCAGATAGAGAGTTCAAGGCTGTGATGTCGAACATCAAGGACTTGATGATCAAGATTATGATGGCAACCAACGAACTGGCTAAACGGGAGTTAGCTCATGCTATCAAAAATAATAATAATGCGTTGTATCTGGTTAGTTATGCAAGTGCCAATCAGCTGAATGATGTGGCTGATAAGCAGATGTTGCTGGCAACCAACAATTTGAAGGATAGAGCTTATAAGCTGCTTACTTTATTGAACAAGGAGTTTCAGATGATAGAGCTGAAGGCTTCTATCCAGATGAAGACGCAGGAAGATATTGATAAACAGCAGAAGGAGTACTTTCTGCAGCAACAGATCAAGACTATCCAGGAAGAATTGGGTGGAAATACCGGCGACCGGGATATTCAGGACTTGAAAGAGAAAGCCATGACTAAAAAATGGCCGATGGCTGTTGCTGAGATCTTTGATAAAGAGCTTCACAAGCTGCAACGCCTGCATCCGCAGTCTCCGGATTACTCTGTGCAGATGCAGTATGTGCAGACAATTGTGGGATTGCCTTGGGAAACGTATTCGACAGATAATTTTAATCTGAATCATGCACGCCGGATTTTGGACCGTGATCATTACGGACTGGAAAAAGTAAAGGAACGTATCATCGAACATCTGGCTGTATTGAAGCTGAAGAAAGATATGAAGTCGCCGATTATTTGTCTTTATGGTCCTCCGGGAGTAGGAAAGACATCGTTGGGGCATTCTATTGCGGAAGCTTTAGGTCGGAAATATGTGCGTGTATCGTTGGGCGGTTTGCACGATGAAGCTGAAATCAGAGGTCATCGCCGTACCTATATCGGTGCGATGTGTGGACGGATTCTGAAGAATTTACAGAAGGCTGGTACATCCAATCCTGTATTTATCTTGGATGAGATCGATAAAGTGACAAATGATTTCAAGGGGGATCCGGCAGCTGCGTTGCTGGAAGTGCTGGATCCGGAGCAGAACAGTACGTTCCATGATAATTACCTGGATATTGATTATGACCTGAGTCATGTGATGTTTATCGCTACGGCCAATAACCTGAATACAATCTCTCAGCCGTTGCTGGACCGTATGGAGCTGATAGAAGTAAGCGGATATATCCAGGAAGAAAAGGTAGAGATCGCAGCCAAGCATCTGGTTCCGAAAGAAGCGGAGATTCACGGACTGAATAAGAAAGATGTAAAGTTGCCGAAGAAAACCATTCAGGCGATCATCGAATCTTATACCCGTGAGAGCGGCGTGCGCGAACTGGATAAGAAGATTGCCAAGCTGATGCGTAAGCTGGCCTTTAAAAAGGCTTCTGATGAAGCATTGCCTTCTCAGATTAAGCCGGAAGATCTGCACGAATATTTGGGCCCGGTTGAGTATACGCGCGACAAGTATCAGGGAAATGCCTATGCTGGCGTCGTAACCGGTCTGGCTTGGACTGCCGTAGGTGGTGAGATTCTGTTTGTTGAAACCAGTCTGAGCAAAGGAAAAGGCGGAAAGCTGACCCTGACCGGTAATTTGGGTGATGTCATGAAAGAATCGGCCATGCTGGCTTTGGAATATATTCATGCGCATGCAGCTTTATTCGGTATTGCCGAAGATATGTTTGAAAACTGGAATGTTCATATCCATGTACCGGAAGGAGCCATACCGAAAGATGGTCCGAGTGCAGGTATTACGATGGTGACTTCATTGGTTTCTGCCTTTACACAACGCAAGGTGAAGAGCAATCTGGCAATGACCGGCGAAATAACCTTACGCGGAAAAGTGCTTCCGGTAGGTGGTATCCGGGAAAAGATTCTGGCTGCCAAACGGGCCGGCATCAATGAGATTATCTTGTGTAAAGAGAATCAGAAAGACATAGATGAAATCAAACCCGAATATCTGAAAGGGCTTACATTCCATTATGTAACCGATATCCAGGAAGTCATCAAGCTGGCTTTACTGGATGAGAAAGTGGAGAATCCATTATTCTGAAATAGATTTATATATTGATGGACAGAAGTATTGGGAAAGAGTTCTGATCTGGCTGTGACTTCTGTTTTGTTTTTTGACATGTTTTGTTTTCAATTGTTGTTAAATTGACTGATTTTCCTTTTCTTTGCAAAGAATTCTAGAAGAACAGGCGAAAACGGATGAAACTCAAGGAACGGATATCTTATTTTATGGTACTGATGGCAAGCTTTCTGGTTTTGCTCTCGGTAGTTGTTCCTCATCATGTAGTTGTTCCTCATCATCATCATGCTGACGGTTCTCCTTGTTATGAATGGCTGTGGAAGGGTGTTTCTTCCGATTCTCATACGCATTCTCAGGAAAGTGATCATGACCATGCAACAGACTGTACCCATAATCAGGCATTAAAACCGGCCATCGAGAAACATGTCGTATCTGACGACATACATCTTTGGCTTGTTCCTTTATATTCCTTTTTTAATCTGCTGCGTCAGAATGATTCTGACTGGCTTTGCGCCTTATTTGAGCAAGGACAGACTGTGTATCAGGAAACCTTGCATACCTCGTGGATTCCACGGGCTACTGGATTACGGGCGCCTCCTTCACTGATTTGATTTCCTATTGTAAAGGAAAGCAAAGACTTTTGCTTTCAGGCAGATTATTCATCTGAATGCAGGTGAATGCTGTAACTATGAATTTATGCTATTAATCAAATCAGAAATCAAATGAAGAAAATATATTGGATATTTCTGGCAACAGCCTATCTGCTGGCAGGTTGTCAGGCAAAAAGTGTACACGAAGATCACGACCATGAGCAGCATCATGAAGAAGAAGCCGGGCATGATCATGAGCACGAAGAGCATGACCACGAGCACGAACATGCTGAAGCGGGAGAAAACCATGTAGCGGGCGAAATTGTCTTTAAGAAGGCGAATGCGGAAGCTATCGGTTTGCAGACGGAAGAAATACAGCCGGCGGCCTTTTCGGAAGTATTGAAAACAAGCGGACAGATTCAGGCTGCACAAGGTTCTGAATCGGTTGTTGTGGCAACGGTTCCGGGCGTAGTTGGTTCAGGGGTTAGTTCCTTTAGGAACGACTCGTTTTGTAGATGGAACGGCTGTACAGAAAGGACAGACTATTCTGTCGCTGGCTTCACAGTCATTGTCTGAGGGTGATGTCGCCTTGCGTTTGAAGAATGCGTATGAAACGGCTCAGAAAGAATATGAGCGAATGAAAGGACTGGTGGCTGATAAGATAGTTTCAGAAAAAGACTTTGAACAAGCCCGCCTGGCCTATGAAAATGCGAAGGTGGCTTATGATGCAGTAAGCGGAAAACATTCATCAAAGGGTGTGGCTGTTACGGCAACGATGAGCGGTTTCCTGAAGAATATTCTGGTAAAAGAGGGCGATTATGTAGCCGTAGGTCAGCCTTTGGCTACGATCTCACAGAATAACCGGCTGGTATTGCGGGCTGATGTCTCGGAAAAATATTATGCACATTTACCTTTGATGCGGTCGGCTTATTTCAAAACCCCGTATGATGATCAGGTCTATAAATTGGATGAGCTGAACGGACGTTTCCTTTCATACGGAAAGTCGTCGGCCAATAATTCTTTCTATATACCCGTCTTGTTTGAGTTCGACAACAAAGGAGCCGTAATACCTGGCTCATTCGTGGAAGTCTATCTGTTGGGTCGTCCGATGGAAGGTGTCTTGAGTCTGCCGCATAGTGCTCTGGTAGAAGAACAAGGACTGTTCTATGTCTACATCCGGCTGGATGAGGATTGCTACAAGAAGCAGGAAGTTACTTTAGGAGCTGACAACGGCGAACGTGTCCAGATACTTTCCGGACTGAAAGCCGGTGACCAGGTCGTAACGAAAGGTGCTTATCAGATCAAGTTAGCTTCGGCTTCGAATGCTATTCCGGCTCATACACATAATCATTAAACGAAATCGATACGGATATGCTGAATAAAATTATACATTATTCATTGCACAACCGGCTCGTCGTTTTGGTATGTGCCGTGTTGTTGCTGATAGGCGGAACTTATACAGCCTATCATACGGATGTGGATGTCTTTCCGGATCTGACGGCGCCGACAGTTGTTGTCATGACGGAAGCAAACGGTATGGCTCCGGAAGAAGGAGAGCGTTTGGTAAATTTGC
>ERZ780013.608-NODE-608-length-10935-cov-5.73088_pt1 | contig 10935 bp, 9 predicted proteins | sample MGYA00511178_ERZ780013 | MGnify/ENA primary metagenome ERZ780013 (study PRJEB29588, sample SAMEA2149568) | human gut metagenome | biome: human gut; feature: human-associated habitat; material: faeces | place: Denmark | collected 2008/2010 ... | reverse complement strand
TTTCGGCGGCTGCACCATCAACCTGGTAAAGAACGAACTCTACGAAACATTCATCATCACAGCCAAGGAACGCTTCAAAGAAAAATTCGGACGCAGCCCGAAAGTATACGATGTAGTAATCAGCGACGGTTCACACAAAGTCTGCTAATTAATCGTTTTTAACTCATAAAATATTTCCGTGAGAGTCCTGCGGGATTCTCCGGAAATTTGTACAAAACATTTTATTTTTTGTACAAAAACAATAAAAAGCTCTCCACGTTTTTTCCCGAACATGGAGAGCTTTTTTTATCCCTACATAACATTTCCCTACCACCTCCACTTTTCTTTACGAAAATCCAGCCAGTAAAAAAAGAGGACACAAGCAAAGAGAAACCAAAGAAATCCTAAAAACCACAAAAACTACCCGTTTTTATATAGTTTTTGAATAAAAATTCCTAACTTTGTACCCGAAGTTGTACATCCGTGCGGCTGTGGGAGCCTTGCGCTCCTAGACGGAAGCAAGATGCCACAATCTTCTATTTATGGCATAACTATCTGCTTCATAGCAATATACAGACTATGGAGGAGAAGAGAATATATGCCCTTATGAATAACAACCCCCTCAAAAAGGAATCCCAAAGAACATGAAAGGAGAAAAAGAGGAAAGACGTCTATGGCTGCCCCTGCAAACCATCTACAACAAGGAACTACAGGTAGCCGAATTTCTCCGAGAACAAGAAATCGAGTATTACATCCCCATGATGTACGAAGCGCGCGACCTCCCCAGCGGAGAGTGTGAGCACGTTCTGGTGCCCGCCATTCACAATCTGCTCTTCATACATCGCGAATACGACAAGGACTGGTGCTACAAATTGTTGCAGACCTCTCCCTACCCGCTGTATTTTCTAAAAAAAGAACGAGACGGCCGAGAATACTGTACCATCTCCGAAAAAGAGATGAACAATTTCATGCGCGCCACCGACCCCCGTATTCAGGGCACACGCTTTATTGATCCACAAAAACTGAAAGACAAAGAAGGCATGCCGGTACGCATCATCAAGAAAGGTCCCCTTTACGGCATCACCGGCAAACTCATGCGCTACGCCAGTCGCCATTATGTAGCCATCGAAATGCCTCAGAGCACCGCCCTGCTGAAAGTCAGCTACACCTGGTGCGAATTCGTCTCTGAATAAATTTTATCACAGACAAATAAACTCATCTCTCATAGATCGGTACAAACCCTCTGGCGTACCGATATTACTATTTGTGTCCCATTCTCAAAACTTCAAAAATATTGCTTTTACGCAATGTCACAGGAAAGTAGCAACATGCACACCTTACATTATTTAAGCAACTTTTCTCAAAACCAAGCATGAAGGTGCCCATACTGTGGCATTATTAACAGCTTACTAGTAAATATTTATTTATATCTAATTTGACAAAATGATTATTGCCGTAGATTTCGACGGAACCATCGTCGAACACAAGTACCCTTCCATCGGGAAGGAGATTCCTTTTGCCATTGAAACCTTGAAGAAACTGCAGGCCGAACGCCACAAGCTGATACTGTGGAGCGTACGCGAAGGACGCCTGCTGGACGAAGCCGTACAGTTCTGCCGTGAGCGAGGACTGGAATTCTATGCCATCAACCGCGACTATCCCGAAGAGGAAAAGGGACAGAACAACCACTATTCGCGCAAGTTGAAGGCAGACGTCTTTATCGACGACCGCAACCTGGGCGGACTGCCCGACTGGGGAACCATCTACGAAATGGTACGCAACAAGCTTTCCTATGAAGACCTGATGCACAAGTACGAACAGGAATACGAACCCGAAAAGCCCAAAGGCTTCTTTGCCCGTCTGATGGGAAAATAATCACCGAATACAAATCTACAAACATATCTATTATCTTATGAAATTCAAAGCATTCACACTGATACTGGTACTACTGGCAGGACTGTCGGGATGTACCTCCTACAAGAATGTACCTTACCTGCAGAACCCGGAAGCGGTCAACAACTACGGAAAAGAGATTCCGCTCTACGATGCCAAGATCATGCCCAAGGATCTGCTCAGTATCACGATCAATACCACCGATCCGCAGGCAGCGGCTCCCTTCAACCTGACTGTACAGACTCCACTGAACGCGGCACTGACTAACATCAATACAACCACGCAGCCCACGCTGCAGCAATATCTGGTAAACAACGACGGAGAGATAGACTTCCCCGTACTGGGACGCCTCAAGGTAGGCGGACTCACCAAGAATCAGGCGGAAGATCTGATACGCGAAGGACTGAAGCCCTATCTCAAGGAAACACCCATCGTGACCGTGCGCATGGCGAACTACAAGATTTCCGTACTGGGCGAAGTGAACCGTCCGGGTACCTTTACCGTCAGCAACGAAAAGGTGAACGTGCTGGAAGCCCTCGCCATGGCAGGCGACATGACCGTGTACGGTGTACGCGACAATGTGAAGCTGATCCGTGAAGATGCTACGGGCAAGCGCGAGATCATGCTGCTCGACCTCACCAAGAGTGACCTGATACTCTCGCCCTACTTCTACCTGCAGCAGAACGACATCCTCTATGTCACTCCGAACAAGACCAAGGCAAAGAACTCCGACATCGGTAACACAACCACTACCGTCATCTCGGCAACGTCTATCCTGGTATCCATTGCCAGCTTGCTAGTCAACATTTTACGATAATCTTTCCACAAAATAAGAATATACAGCAAACATCATGACAGAAGAACAGAATCTGAACAACGAACAGCAGCACGAAGAAAGCATCAACCTGTATGCCATCTTCTTTAAATACCTTGCTTACTGGCCCTGGTTTGTAGCAAGCGTCCTCGTCTGCCTCATCCTCGCCTTCGCATACCTGCGCTATCAGGCACCCGTGTACAACGTAACCTCTGCCGTACTCATCAAGGAAGACGATTCCAACAAGCGCGGCATGGGAGCTGCCGGAGGAGCCCTCGAAGCCATGCAGAGCCTGAGCGGACTCTCCATGAGCAACAACTTCGACAACGAGGTGGAAATCCTGAAAAGCCGCACCCTCATCCGCAAGGTGGTAACCCAATTGGGACTCTATACCTCTGTGGCAAAGGACCGCATGTTGGGCTATAATATTCCGCTGTACCAGAGCTCTCCTATCAATGTATACATGTCGCCCGAAGAGGCTGAAAAGCTGGAAGCCGGTGCCCGCCTGAAACTGACCTACACCCCCGAAGGCAAGCTGAAAGTAAAGGCCACCTATACCCTCGACGAGGAAGAGCAGAAAACAGAAAAGACTTTCGACAAGCTTCCTGCCGTATTCCCCACCCCAGCCGGCGTGTTCAGCTTTACGGCAAACGACTCAATCCTGAATGAATGGAAGAAAGAGAAAAGCGGTGATATCCGCCTGACAGCCTATGTAGGCTCTCCCACAGCCGTAGCAAAGTCATACGGTGAAAATCTGACGGTAGATGCGACTTCGAAAACCACTACCATTGCCCAGATAGCCGTAAAGAATACCGACAAGCAGCGTGCTACCGACTTCATCAACTGCCTGGTAGCTTTCTACAACCAGGACGCCAACGACGAGAAGAACGAGGTGGCACAGAAAACCGCCGACTTCATCGAAGACCGTATCGGCATCATCAATCAGGAACTGGGCAGCACCGAAACCCAGCTGGCTGACTTCAAGCAGAAATCGGGACTGACCGACCTGACCAGCGACGCCAAACTGGCATTGGAAGAAAACTCCAAGTACGAACAGATGCGCATCGAAAACCAGACCCAGATCCGTCTGGTAGAGTTCCTGCGCGACTATATCAACAATCCCGCCAACGAACAGGAGGTGATTCCTTCGAACGTAGGCTTGCAGGACCAGAACCTGAGCACGGTCATCGACCAGTACAACAACATGCTCATCGAGCGCAAGCGGCTGCTCCGCACCTCGAGTGAGAATAACCCTGCCGTTGTAAACATGAATACCGGCATCGAGGCCATGCGCCACAACGTACAGACTACCGTAGCCAGCGTACTTAAAGGACTCCAAATTACCCGTGCCGACATCGACCGTCAGGCACGTAAGTTTGAGGGACGTATCAGCAGTGCCCCCCAGCAGGAAAAGGAGTTCCTCACCATCTCCCGCCAGCAGGAAATCAAGGCACAGCTCTATATCATGCTGCTGCAGAAGCGTGAAGAAAACGCCATTACCCTGGCTGCCACTGCCACCAACGGACGCATCATCGAGGAAGCACAGGCTGACAAGGACCCGGTTTCTCCGAAAAAGAAAATCATCGCCCTTGCCGCCCTTATCCTCGGACTGGGCATACCGGTGGGTATCGTCTACCTGCGCGACCTGCAGAAGTACAAGATAGAAAACCGGGAAGACGTGGAAAGACTGACCGACGTATCCATTCTGGCAGAACTGCCCCGTTGCAAGAAACCGGAGCACGGTGCCATCGTGGTGCGCGAGAACAAGAACGATATCATGGAAGAAACCTTCCGCGGCCTGCGTACCAACCTGCTGTTCATGCTGGAAAAGAGTCAGAAAGTGATTCTCTTCTCCTCTACCCAGCCGGGTGAAGGTAAATCGTTCGTGGCAGGAAACACCGCCGTAAGTCTTGCTTTCTTGGGTAAGAAGGTCATCGTGGTAGATATGGATATCCGTAAGCCCGGTCTGAACAAGGTGTTCAACCTGAGCCGCCGTGCCGAAGGTATCACCAACTACCTGAGTGATCCCGAGCATGTGAAGCTGACCGACATGATCCAGCGCTCGGACATCAGTCCCAACCTCGACATCCTGCCGGGCGGACCGGTACCTCCCAACCCGACCGAGCTGGTGGCACGCAGCGTACTGGATGACGCTATCAATCAGTTGAAAGAACGTTACGACTATGTCATTCTAGATACCGCACCTATCGGTATGGTGACCGATACCGCCATAATCGGCCGTGTGGCAGACATCTGCGTATACGTATGTCGTGCTGACGTAACCCCGAAAGCCGGCTACCGCTACATCAATGTGCTGCGCGACGAGCATAAGTTCCCGAAACTGGCTACCGTTATCAACGACATCGACATGAGCAAGCGCAAGAACAGCTACGGCTATGGTTACGGTGCCAAGTATGGTTATGGTAAAGGATATGGTTACGGGTATGGCTACGGATATGGATTCGATGGTCAAAACAACAAGAAGGATCAACAGAAAAAGTAAGGCAAAGAGTTGCCTTATTATCCACAGGAGGTACGAACATAAATACAAATTTGATTAACAGGAACCGTACTTTCCTGTGGAAGTTTATATCATAAATAATGAGCAATACGACAGAGAACAATAAGCGAATAGCCAAGAATACATTACTGCTCTATTTCCGGATGCTGTTCTTAATGGCAATCAGCCTATACACTTCACGTGTAGTACTCAATGCATTAGGAGTAGAAGATTTCGGTATCTACAATGTAGTAGGTGGAGTTGTAGCCATGTTTTCCGTTCTATCAGGATCGCTTTCCTCCGCTATCAGTCGTTTTATTACATACGAATTAGGAAAAGGGAATCAGAAAAATCTGAATAAAATATTCTCATCAGCAGTTACTATTCAGCTAGGGCTGGCAGGAATTATCATTTTATTGGCTGAAACAATTGGTATTTGGTTCCTGAATGTCAAGATGAACATACCTGAAGTGAGAATGGAAGCAGCCAATTGGGTATTCCAATTTTCCATCCTCACTTTTGCAATCAACTTAATTAGCGTACCTTATAATGCCAGTATCATTGCGCACGAAAAGATGTCTGCATTTGCCTATATCAGTATACTGGAAGCTGTAGGAAAACTGACCATCGCATACCTCATTGCAATTTCTCCGATAGACAAACTGATATTTTATGCCATTCTGATGTGTGTAGTAGCACTTGTAGTGCGTCTTGCTTATGGAAATTACTGTAAGCGGCATTTCAGTGAATGTACCTATCATTTTTCATGGGACAAGCAATTACTGAAATCAATGTTCAGCTTTGCCGGATGGAATTTTATCGGTGCGTCATCGGCCGTACTTCGTGACCAAGGTGGAAACGTGGTAATCAATCTATTTTGCGGACCGGCTGTTAATGCAGCCAGAGGAATCGCTTTTCAGGTAAATAATGCTGTAAATCAGTTTGTAGTAAACTTTATGACAGCACTTAATCCACAGATAACCAAATCGTACGCAGCAGGAGATAAGGGATACATGATGACTCTCATTTTTCAAGGAGCACGTCTTTCTTTCTATATGCTGCTTTTACTATCCTTACCCATATTGGTAAATACACATTATATCCTAGCATTATGGCTGAAAATAGTCCCTGAGCATGCAGTTCTTTTTGTACAACTGATTTTAATATTTGCTTTGAGCGAATCTATTTCACAGCCACTAATTACAGCCATGCTTGCCACCGGAAAAATCCGCAATTATCATATAATTGTAGGTGGTTTGCAAATGATGAATTTACCACTATCGTATATACTCTTACGATTAGGCTACTTTCCAGAGGTTGTTATTGTAATAGCAATCTGCATCTCACAATGTTGCCTGGCAGCCCGCTTAATCTTATTGAGAGGAATGATTGACCTCTCCATAACCAAATATCTGAAAAATGTTTATTTGAATATTATTGTTGTTAGCATAATAGCCGTAATTCTTCCCTTGATTAGTGCATACTACATTAAAGAATCATTTATCAACTTTATCCTTATTAGTCTAATTGCCGTTATTTGTACGCTTAGCAGTATTTATTTTCTCGGCTGCAATAATCAGGAAAGAGAATTCATCCACCAAAAATTAGGCACAATAAAATCTAAAATCACTCGGAAATGATACAAATAACCAACAAAGCAGACTGCTGTGGATGTACTGCTTGCGCAAGCGTTTGTGCGCATCACGCAATCAGTATGAAACCAGACAACGAAGGATTCTTATACCCCATAATAAATATAGATTTATGCATAGAATGCGGATTATGTGAAAAAGTATGCCCTATTCTCCAAAGGAAAGAACAAAAATTATCTCCTAACCAGTTACAATATAAAGCACTTAGAATTAAAGATACAGAATTGCTAAATCAGAGTTCCAGTGGAGGAGCATTTATTGCGGTAGCTTCCTATGTAATAGAAAAAGGAGGAATAATCTGTGGAGCTACATATACCCAAACTGCTACTGTAATACATGATTTTGCCAACACTATAGATGAAGCAAAAAAATTCATGGGATCTAAATACTCACAAAGTGATATTCGAGGTATTCTTCCCCAAATAAAAGAAATTCTAAAGACGGGAAAATTAGTTTTATTTACAGGTACTCCCTGCCAAGTACATGGATTGAAGCTATTTCTTAAAAAAAAATATGACAATCTTATTACTATAGATTTGGTTTGCCATGCTGTCCCAAGTCCATTGATCTTTCAAGAATACATTAACTACTGTTCTAAGAAATTAAATTCTTCCATAAAAGCCATAGATATGCGTTACAAACAACCTCATGGATGGGGACACAATTATTCTTATAGATTTCATTTACAAAATGGAAAAACCTTAGTAGATCCTAATTCCATAGAAAAATGGGGACGACTATTCTTTTCCAAATTAATAGACCGCCCTTCTTGTCACGAATGTAAATTTACTAATTATAACAGATGTAGTGACCTAACCATTGCCGATTTCTGGGATAATATGAATAATAGGCCAGATATTTATTCTAAAGAAGGAACTTCATTATGTCTCGTAAATACCGAAAAAGGAGTTGACATATTAAATGCAATTAAGGATACGATAATATTATGGGATATTTCCCAAGAAGAATCCCAACAACCTTGTCTTTTAAGACCAACCCCACCGAATAACAAAAGAGAAAAATTTTGGAATGATTATAATAAACGAGGATTCAAATATGTTTACTGGAGATATTTTACAGACTCATACTATATACAATTTAAACATATGATTAAACGACTATTAATTTTATCAGGAATATGGAAAAAGAAAGAATAACATTTTTAGACTAAGCAAAAGGATTCGCCATATTTTTAATGGTAAGCAGTCAAAAAATGGCTATTAGTCAAAAGTAATACCTTCGCTGCCAACCAAATTTATAGAATTATGTATAGCAGTGAAGATTTAGAAAGGTTTTACTTTCAGTACCAGAGCGAGGCTTTGCCTCATGGAGAATCTCTCCAATCATTCTGTGTTAAGAACAAAGTTCCTTATAACATTTTCCAGAAATGGTTTAAGGATACTCGCAGAAAAGTCGTTGAAGTCCAAGTTGATGGCGCTCCTGAGATTACTCATGAGGAAGAAAGCAAGGCCGGCGAACAACCAAAGCCTGTATCAAAAAGTAGTACAGACAATCGCATACGCATATGGATTGACATCCGTATCAGTAATGGATTACACTTATCCCAAAAGAATTTAAGCTATCAGGATTTGGTTCGGATGGTAGAGAAGCTGGAGGGTTTATGCTGAGTGTTACCGGTCTGAATCATTTTTATTATGTGCGTGACTTTACCGATATGCGTTGTAAACACAGCTGTGTGTTGTCTATCATTCGTGAACGTCTTCATCGGGAACCGTGTGATGGGGATGTCTTTATTGTCATGTCCAGAAACCGAAGAATAGTCCGTATGTTTTCGTTTGACAATCGTTCATACAGCCTGTTCGAAAAGAAGTTTGTCGCAGGTTATCAGTTCATGAAAGTGGAGCGGAGTGGTGCAGATACTGTTTATCGGATTGACTGGAAAGATGTGATTCTGATATTGGAAAGCCCGATAGTTAAAACATTAAAAATCAGATAATTAATATATTTATTTGCTTGCGGTTTTGCAATTGTTTTAGTACCTTTATATCTGTAAATCAAAGGTTTAAGCATGATCGAACTGCAACATATAATCGACTTAAAAAAGGAGGTGTTGAGTAGGGAAACCTACTCACGGAATCCTATAAATTATAGTGAAGGTATGGCAGACGGTCAAAAAGATCGGTTTATTCAATACCTGGCGGAACAGCATCAGGAGGATGAACTGACCAAACGGGCAATGGAGTTGGTTTTGGAAGATTTCATGGCTGAGATGAAGGAATTGAAGAATCAGATGGCCTCCATGCAATCGAAACAGTCTGACTTGGAAAATCAGTTGTCGGAAGAGCGTAAGCTTCGAAAATCGGCTGAACGTAAGACAAAGTCTCTCCGGGAAAAACTGGACTATGCCCGTCAGGAAAAGTTCGGCGACAGACGTCAGCGTGTGATGAAGAAAGACAAATCAGGCAAGCCAGCGCCTTCTGAACCGGACCGTCAGGATGAACAGGACGGATATGACGGTACGGACGATACACTCCGTACAGATTCTGTAGACAAGAACGAATCTCGGAATGAGCCGGCTCGTCCCCAAAAGGAACGTGACCTGAGCAATCGTCCCGACGGATATAAAACGATGGGAGTATCGGGTGAATCGATAGAGCATCCTTCCGATTTGACAAAGGTTCCCGGACGTATCATTGAAAGAAGGATGGTCCGTGTATTCAGCTTCCGCACTTTCCTTACGGAAGAATGTTTTGAGATGGTTCATTATGCGGAGCCGGGCAAAAAGCCGAAGTGGGGTTATTTTCCCTCAGAAGGCCATCCGGAGGTAATCACCAAATTCGAGGGGACCAAAGCCACTCCTGAGTTCCTGCAGGCCATAGCCTATGAGGTTTATGTAAAGAATGTGACTTTCGGTCTTCTTCACCAGTGGCTGACAGATATGGGAATGACCATTTCTAAAAACACCTTGCACAACTGGCTTAGGAAAGGCAAGAAATACCTTGATGAGCTGGTCCGTGTCTTGAAGTCTGTTGCCTTGGAAAAGGACTCGATAGTGAACTGCGATGAGACCTGGTGTAAAGTTCGCAAATATGACCACTACAAGAAGTGTTATATCTGGGTATTGGTCAACAAGGCTCAGAAAACAGCCATTTTCTTCTATGAGAATGGCGCCCGCGGTCGTGAGGTGCTTACGGACTTCCTGGGTGACGCTGAACTGAAGAGTATCATGTCCGACGGATACAATGCTTATGTATTCATCGGTGATGAGTTGAAATCCGCCCAGTTTAAAGATACCGTGCATCAAGTCTGTATGTCACATGCCAAGAACAAGTTTGTCAAGGCTTCCAATCAGGGTGGTGAACCGACAGCTGAACGCTTTTCCAATATTTTAAAGGAATTCTTCATGAGGGAGCGCAAATGTGATGAAGCCGGGCTTACTCCGGAAGAGAGGTTGTGGGAAAGACAAAGCCTGGAAACGAAAGAACTCTTGATAGAGTTGCGCAGCCTGTTGGATAGTGAGCTGTCAAAGGATTCAGAATTCAGAAGTCAGTATTATACAGAAGCTCTTAATTATCTGAACCGGTTCTGGAAAGAGATCTTTGCTTACCTGGATGACGGCGAACTGCCGATAGACAATAATCTTGCAAAGCGAACCATCCGGAAACTGACTATCCAACGCAACAATTCACTGCATTATGGAAGTGATGCCGGTGCCGAGATGGCTGCGACTTATCATAGTGTAATAGGAACGGTAAAGCTCCATGGCAGTTCTGTCTGGAACTTCATCGGAACTTTTTTCAAAAATATCTTTAACGGATGCAGGGATTATGTTAACATGGTGCCTGACAAAATCACTTTGGCTATCGGCCAATGTTAAATTCAAAACTAATTAATTAACAAAATTCGATTTAGGGCACTTAAAAGTGCCCTTTCAAAGGGGTATGCCCTAAATTGAGTGCTTACATTTTTAATGGTAAGCATCCAATTTTGACGTATTGCCTCAAAGAATAAAAAATATGACCTTCGCTGCTGTAACAAAAATATTAAAAGTATGTACAGCAGCAGTGATTTTGAAAGGCTGTTCATCCGCTACAAGGCGGAAGCAATGCCACAAGGTGAATCCATCCAGGATTTCT
>ERZ780013.606-NODE-606-length-10967-cov-4.16376_pt1 | contig 10967 bp, 8 predicted proteins | sample MGYA00511178_ERZ780013 | MGnify/ENA primary metagenome ERZ780013 (study PRJEB29588, sample SAMEA2149568) | human gut metagenome | biome: human gut; feature: human-associated habitat; material: faeces | place: Denmark | collected 2008/2010 ... | reverse complement strand
CCACGATGGCAGGCATGGTGAGCGTGAGCCATTGCACGGCAGGGCCGTAGAGGCTGCGCAGCCTCTTGTTGCGCAACAGCAGATAGGCGAGGGCGGCCGTCAGCGCCACGTTTTTCCAGAACGTAGCCGTGTTTCCGAGGGTCAATGCCTCTCCGAAGCATCCGCAGTCGGGGACAGGGTCGCAAGCCATCACATAGGCCGACAGCGGCAGCATGAACGCCATGCAGCACAGCAGAGCAATCACCGTGGCGCGTCGGAACGAGCCGATGACGAGCATCAGTCCGGCAAGAAACTCAAACAGCGGCAACGCCACCGCCATCATTCCGGCAAACGGCATTGCCCACGACCATCCGAACGCAGCCAGATAGTCGTCGATTTTGTAGCCAACGCCCCAGATGTCGATAGCTTTAGCAAGTCCGGAGAGCACAAACGTTCCGCCGACCGCCAGTCTCAGCGCCAGCACTGTCAGTCTTGCGACAGTTTCCCGCCAATGCGGAGTCGAAGAGTGGCTATTTGTCATAACTCAGTTTGATGAGCGCAAACAGAGCGTAGTTTATCATGTCCATATAGTTGGCGTCGATGCCTTCGGAGATGATTGTCTTTCCGTTGTGGTCTTCAATCTGCTTGGTGCGTTGCAGTTTCGACAGGATAATGTCGGTGTATGAGCTGACGCGCATCAGTCGCCACGCCTCGTCGTAGTCGTGGTTTTTGGCGAGCATCAGCCGTGTGGTCTCGCCAATCCATTTGTCGTAGAGCGAGAGCGCCTCTTCGGCGGATATGTCGACTTGGTCGGCTGCTCCGAGCTCCAGTTGTATCAGTCCCACCACGCCATAGTTGACGATGCCCACGAATTCCGGCTGTATGCCTTCGTTCACCATCGCCTCGCCTTTGGTTTCGAGCGAGCGTATGCGTGAAGCCTTGATTAGAATCTGGTCGGTGAGCGACGACGGGCGGAGTATGCGCCACGCCGCGCCGTAGTCTTTCAGTTTTTTCTCGAAAATCTCGCGGCAATCTTTTATCGCCGTTGCAAATTCTTGTTCTGTATTGTGGTTTGCCATAGCTTGTCAGAGTGATTTGTTGATACTTTCAATGTAGTCGAGCATCTCTTCGCGGCCGCGGAAGACGGAGCTTGAAGTGATGAATATCGGCGGCAGTTCTTCCCAAAGTTTCGAGAGTTCCTCCTTGTATGCCGCCACCATCTTTTTCCCGGCTATCGGACCGAGTTTGTCGGCTTTCGTGAAAACGATGCTGAACGGGATTCCGTTCTCTCCGAGGAAGTTTATAAACTCGAGGTCGATGGCTTGCGGCTTGTGGCGTATGTCGACGAGCACAAACAGGTTGGTCATCTGATGGCGGTGGAGCACGTAAGAGTCGATCATCGTGCGCAGCTTCTCGCGGGCGTCTTTGCCCCTCCTTGCGTAGCCGTAGCCAGGGAGGTCGACGATATACCAGCTGTCGTTGACCAGAAAATGGTTTATGAGCATAGTTTTTCCGGGGGTCGACGAAGTCATGGCCAAGCCTTTTCGGCCGGTCAGCATATTGATGAGCGATGATTTGCCCACGTTCGACCGTCCGATGAATGCATATTCAGGTGTGTCGCCTTCCGGACATTTCCTCACATCGGAGTTGCTTATAACGAATTTCGCGTCTTTGATTATCATTGGCGTGTTTGTTTTCTGCAAAGTTAGCGATTATTTGTCAATAACCGCAGTGTGTGTTGCGGAATTGGCGCATTTCTGACTTGTTTTTGTGTTCTCTCATGCTTATGTGGGCAATAAATATGCCCACATAAGTTAAACTATTGTCAATGCGTGATATTTTTTTAGGCTTACGCTTGTGGATTAGTCAAAACTCGATACCTTTGCAATGTGTTTTTCATGGTATTAGATTTAAGGTTAATTAAGATTGGTTGTCGGGAGACAATCAATTTTTTTTATGCCTATGCCCCATGCGCGCAGCTGCGTGTAAGTAGCGGCACAAAAAAAGCCTCCGAGGGGAGGCTTTTTGAGAAGTAGGGGGGAGCGTTATTCGCTTTTTTCTTTGTCGCTGTTGTCGGTCGACTCGTCATGGCTTTCGGGGATTATAACGAAGTCGCAGAGTTTGCCTTCGTTCTTCTCCAGTTTTTCCTCCGAGAGGATTTCGATGTCGAGTTTGTTTTTGTTGTTGTAAACGAGTCCCATAGTGAGTTATGCTTTTTTGTGTTTGAGCCGCAGCACGAGGTGCACGAGCTCGCCTATCCACACTACCGCCGACGATGCGATGATCAGTCTCAGCCAGTCTTTCCAACCGAGCGGCACTACGTTGAGCATTTCTCCGCCGAAGGTGACAATCAGTACCTGTCCGACGATGATTATCGCGGCAGTCAGGAAGAACACCTTGCTGTCGCGCAGACGGCTGAATCCGGAGTAGTCGCTTTCAAAACTTTTCGCGTTGAAGAGGTTCCAGAACTGCAGCATCACGAAGAAGGTGAAGAACAGAGTCACGTCGTATGCGTTCATCTCAGCGTTGCTGAAGTTGAGGAAGCTTGCGAAGAAGTCGGGCAGGTTGAAGCCGTCGAGCGAGTCCACTTGGTTTGCCTTCAGATACTGCATGAATCCGAACAGCACGACGACAAACACAGCGCTGACTCCGATGATAAACCATTTCATCGTGCGGTTGATGATGAAGTCGTTGAGCCGTCGCGGCTTGTTGCGCATCACGGCTTCGTTTGGCGGCAGCGAAGCGAGCGCGAGGGCTGCGAAAGCGTCCATTATCAGGTTTACCCACAGCATCTGTGTGACGGTGAGCGGCGACTGCTGTCCGGTGAATGCACCAATCAGCACGATGGTGCAAGCCACGAGGTTTACGGTGAGCTGGAAAAGGATGAACCGCTGGATGTTTTGGTAGAGCGACCGTCCCCACATCACGGCTCTTGTGATGCTTGCAAACGAGTTGTCCATGATTGTAATGTCGCTTGCTTCCTTCGCAACCGATGTTCCGTCGCCCATCGACAGTCCCACCTGTGCGGCGTTGAGGGCAGGGGCGTCGTTTGTTCCGTCGCCGGTGACAGCCACCACTTCGCCTTGCTGTTGCAGCAGTCCGACGAGTCTTGACTTGTCGGTAGGACGTGCGCGCGACATAATCTTTATGCGGCGTGCCGCCTCGGCAGCGTCGTTGTTGTCGAGGGCAGCGAAGTCGGGTCCGGTTATTATGTTGCTGTCATTGTCGGTATTGTCGTTCCACAGTCCTATCTGTCGTCCGATTTCCTTTGCGGTGCCAGGAGTGTCGCCCGTCACGATTTTAATTTTGATTCCAGCGTCGATGCTCTCCTTCACAGCCGCCGGCACATCGGCGCGCACGGGGTCGGAGATGGCCACGATGCCCATAAACGTCAGGTTGTCGGCGTTGAGCGAGTCGCTCTCCACCGCTTTGCCATCGCCCACCTCCTGGTATGCGAATCCGAGGGTGCGCATCGCCTTCTGCTGGTATCCGAGCAGCGCCTCTCGCAGCTGCTCCTTTGTCACTCCGTCGGGGAAGTTGCGGCATTTGTCGATTACGATTTCAGGCGCACCTTTCACGTAGGCAATGCGCTTGCCCGGGCAGACACCGCTGTCGACCACCGTTGCCATGAATTTGCGCATCGTGGAGAACGGCAGCTGCTCCGTCACGGCGGCGTTGTCGCGCAGCGGCTTGTAGTCGGTGTGCTGGTCGTTGAGCCATAGCAGCAACGCGCCTTCCGTAGGGTTTCCCACCACGGTTGGCCGGTCGGCGCCGCGGTCGAGGAATGCCGTGGAGTTTACGGCGATTGCTTCTGCGATCAGCTTCGACTCATTGTTGTCGGCAAGTTGCTGCGATTTTCCCAGGGCGGCAAACTGCGTTTCGTAGATTCTCATCTGGTTCTGAGTCAGCGTACCCGTCTTGTCGGTGCATATCACGGTTGTTGCACCCATCGTCTCGCAGGCGTGCATTTTCCTCACCAGATTGTTTGTTGCGAGCATCCGTCTCATGCTCAGCGCGAGGCTCAGCGTCACGCTCATCGGCAGACCCTCGGGCACGCTGACCACAATCAGCGTCACGGCGAGCATAATCGTGGTGAGCAGGTATTCGATGAAGCCCATCCACTCGAATCCCGCGCCGTAGTTGTAGATGCAAAGGCGGCCTACGATAATCAGCGCGCCGATAGTGTAGCTTGCGTATGACACCAGCCGTCCGAGCCGTTCGAACTGCAGTGTGAGCGGAGTTTTCACGCCGTTGTCGATTTGCGCCGCCTCGTAGACCTTTCCGTATTCCGTTGCGTCGCCCACCGCGTCAACCAGCATCGTGCCGTGGCCCTCGGTCACGGTGGTGCCTCTGAGCGCGCGGTTTGAAGGGTAGGTGGCGTCTTTTTTGAAGTCAGCCTCGATGTGTGTCTTCTTGATTACCGGCTCACCGGTCAGCGTGCTCTCGTTGATGCTCAGCGACACCGAGTCGACAAGGTTGCCGTCGGCAGGCACCTCGTCGCCCGTTTCGAGAATCACCACGTCGCCCACCACGATGTCGCGTCGCGCCACCTGCGTGATGTTTCCGTCGCGCACCACGGTCACTGCCGCATCGTCGTTCATCTGGTTGAGCATCTCGAATTTCTTGTTAGCGTTCAGCTCGATGACGAATCCGATTACGGTGGCGAGCGTCACGGCAAGGAAGATGCCGAGCGGCTCAAGAAACGCCTTTCCTCCGGCGTTGAGCCAGAAAGCCTCGTAGCAGGCGATGCCTATCGACAGAACGAGTGCCACGAGCAGGATTTTGATTAGCGGGTCTTTGAATTTCTCCAAAAACTGCGTCCATACCGATGCTTTCTCCGGTGGCGTCAGCACGTTGTCGCCGTGGCGATTCCTGCTTTCCGCCACTTGCTGTTGATTCAATCCCTTTGTAATATCAGTTTCCATAAAATTGCTTTGTCGTAAAGTTTTCTCTTATCGTTTGTTTGTGTTGTTGTCAAACCTCAGTCTCCGTCCGCGCACCGAGTTGTTGACCACACCCTGGTTGAACGCAAGGTTTCCGTTGACGTAGGTTTGTCTCACCGTGTTGTGGAACGTGTAGCCCTCAAACGGCGACCATCCGCATTTTGTGAGGATGTTTTCGGCTCTGACGGTGAACGGCATCTCGCGGTCGACCACCACGATGTCGGCATAGTAGCCCGGGCGCAGGTATCCGCGTCGCACCACGCCGAAGAGGTCGGCAGGCGCGTGACACATTTTCTGCACCACAAGGTCGAGCGTGAACACCTTCTCGCGCACCAGTTCGAGCATCACCAGTAGCGAGTGCTGCACGAGCGGTCCGCCCGACGCCGCTTTCAGGCAGTTGCCCTGCTTTTCCGACAGCAGATGCGGCGCGTGGTCGGTAGCCACGATGTCGAGATAACCCTGCCTCAGCCCGTTGCGCAGCGCGTTGCGGTCGTCCCACGACTTCACGGCGGGGTTCCATTTTATAAGGTTTCCGAGCCGAGGATAGTCGTCGTCGGTAAACCACAGATGGTGGACGCACACCTCGGCGGTGATTTTCTTTTCCAGCAGCGGACGGTTGTCAAACAGTTCCAGCTCGCGAGCTGTCGACACGTGTAGCACGTGTAGCCTTGTGCCGTACTTCTCCGCCCATTCCACGGCGCGTGCCGTCGACTTGTAGCACACCTCCGTGCTTCGTATCAGTGGATGGAACTTCACGGGGAGGTCGTCGCCGTATTTTTTAATGTAGAATTCGCGGTTTCTGCGAATCAGCTGCTCGTCCTCCGAATGGATGGCAACCAGCGCGGGCACTTCGGCAAAGATGTCGTGCAGAGCGTCGCGGTCGCTGACCAGCATGTTCCCCGTGGCCGCGCCGAGAAAGAGTTTCACTCCCGGCGTGTAGCTGTAGTCCACCGCCATCAGCGTTTTCAGATTGTCGTTGGTCGCGCCGATAAAGAATCCGTAGTTTGCCACCGACACCTCCTGCGCTCTTCGGTTTTTAGCCTCGAGAGCGTCGATGGTGACTGTCGGCGGCACGGTGTTGGGCATATCCATGTAAGAAGTCACGCCGCCAGCCACCGCCGCCGCCGACTCGGTTGCGATGTCGGCTTTATGTGTGAGTCCGGGGTCGCGGAAATGCACCTGGTCGTCGATTACGCCCGGCATCACAAGCGCTCCGTCGACGTCGTTGCGCACGTCGCATTCAGCCATCACCGCCGCTGCCGGCTCGCCTTCGCCCACTTCGGCGATTATTTCGTCGTCGATAACGATGTATCCGCGCGTCAGACGTCCTTCGTTGGCGATGTCGGCATTGTAGATTATTGTCTTCATAAGCTATTGATGCTTGGCGAGTTGAGGGTATTTCTTAAACCAGCTGCGGATGCGCAGCTGCAACACGCCGAACACCGCTTCTCCGAAGATGCTGCTGTTCATTTTGCTCGTTCCGAGCACACGGTTCACGAAGATGATCGGCACTTCCTTGATGCAGCATCCCATCTTGAACGCCGTGAACTTCATCTCAATCTGGAACGCGTAGCCCTTGAAGCGGATTTTGTCGAGGTCGATAGCCTCGAGCACGTTGCGGCGGTAGCACACAAAGCCAGCCGTCGTGTCGCGCACGTTCATACCCGTCACGATTCTGACGTATGCCGAAGCGTAGTACGACATAATGACGCGTCCCATAGGCCAGTTTACCACGTTGACACCCGAGACGTAGCGCGAGCCGATAGCCACATCGGCGCCGGCGGCACACGCACCGCCGCCGTCGAGCCCCGCCTGCCGCAGCTCGAGCAGTTTCTTCGGCGGATGCGAGAAGTCGGCATCCATTTCGATAATAAACTCATAGCCAGCGTTTAGACACCATTTGAAGCCCATTATGTAAGCCGTGCCGAGCCCCAGCTTTCCGCTGCGTTTCAGCAGGTGCAGGCGGCCGTCCCATTGCTTCTGCATCCGTTCGACAATGGCGGCAGTCCCGTCGGGAGAGTTGTCGTCGATAATCAGCACATCGAACATCACCGGAAGCGCGAACACGGCGTTGATGATGTTCTCGATATTTTCTTTTTCGTTGTATGTGGGAATAATCACCACACTGTCAGACTTGTTCATTCTTTATTACGTAATAACAGTGCAAAGATAGTGCAAATCGAATGCAAAACGGCAAATTTATTTGCACGATTTGCTAAGATGCCGCCTATTTTATGAAAAGATAGTGCAAGGAGAGCGAAAAACATTCAAACTTGTTTGAAAATGTTTTTCCGAGCCGCCGCCTATTTTATGAAAAGATAGTCATTATGCGCTTCAGCGGCGGCGCTCACGCGGCGCATTCCGCACTGTTGGCGTTCCCCCGACGCTGTCGGGGGTTAACTGCAGACGCGACCGCTCGCGCGGTCAAGATGCCGCCTATGTTGTGCAAAGATAGTCATTATGCGCTCACGCGGTCAAGATGCCACCTATTGTCAAAGAATTCCACTTTTGCGTGATTTTTAGTTCTAAAAAGTTTGTATTATCAATGATTATTTGTATTTTTGCAGCGTTAGTTCCAGCCGAGCCTCTTTACAATGCTTAAATAGGCTGGGCTTTTTTGTTTATAAGCTATGACAAAGAGAAATTTTGGAAAAGATTACAAGACAAGACTCCACGAGAACTTGTAACCTTATTGGAAAATCGTGGATTGATAATCAATGATAGGCAAAAGGCTCAATTGTATTTGGAGAGCATTGGCTATTATCGATTGTCTGCGTATATGCATCCTTTGTTGAAGACTCCAAAGATTATTCATCTGTATAAGGAAGGTGCTACATTTAACAAAGTGATGATGCTTTATCGCTTTGACAAAAAGTTGCGCTTACTCCTTTTTAACGAGATTGAGAAGATCGAAATTGCTGTAAGAGAAGCCGTAATGAATATGACGGCTGAACGGACTGGTGATATATATTGGCTTACAAATTCTGCACATTTTCGTGATCAGTCCATTTTCGTCAATAGTATGGCAATGTTGTCGAAGGAGTATGAACGTTCTACTGAAGACTTTATAGAACACTTCAAAAGAACATATACAGAACCTTTTCCACCAGCATGGATTCTTGGTGAACTTCTCCCAATGGGTAGCGTGAATATGTACTACAGGAACTTGAAAGATAAAGGACTCAAAAAGCAGATCGCCAAGCGTTTCTGCCTTCATGCTCCAGTGTTTGAGTCTTGGCTTTCTGTGCTTACGCTTACTCGCAACGCTTGTTGTCATCACGCTCGTGTTTGGAACAAAGTCAACAAGATTATTCCAAATGATATGAGAGGCATGACTCGTCCTTGGATTACTATTCCTGCGGACAAGCGAAGAATCTATTATAACATGTGCATCATCAAGTATTTCCTTGACATCATCTCTCCCAACAATGACATGCTTGACAAAATGCACAATTTGTTCAGCAAGTTTCCAGAGATAGACATGGCAGCTCTTGGATTCCCTGTTGGTTGGGAACAAGAACCGCTATGGATACAGGCAAACAACTAAATGCAAATGAGCTTATTGCCAAGCTTCAAGAATTAGAGAAAGAAAATGCCAGGTTAAGAAAAATTCTTGATGTGCATGGAATACCATACATTGTAACCGAGCCTAATGTCACAACGAAAGAAAGCCTACAAGCCATATTCCATACAGATTCAAAGCTGAGTCTACAGGAAAAGGTTGCGCTATTTCGTAGTGTTTTTCAAGGTCGTGATGATATCTTTGCCAAGCGTTGGTACAGTAGTACGACTCAAAAGTCAGGCTACCAACAAATCAGAGGACAAAAAGTTTCTACATTATAAAAAATCTCCTATTCCTTTGGAACATATTATAATAATATCTATATTTGCCGCGATCCACCTTCCATGCAATATTAGCAGTTATTGTGGGGCGAGGGGATTTTGCGTATATACGAGACCGTGTCTTGCACCCCAGACATCCTGCCGCGAGACGTGCTCCACTGCCTCCGACCATACGCAACGGAACCATGTCAGACTAAACTTGCCACACAAGGAGCTCGATGGCAGCAAAAACTAAATGATTATGATCAACACAAAACGAATTTTCACTGCTTTATTACTGGCGATAATTGCCGTGACAGGTTATGCCTACGACTTTCAGGTGGATGGCATCTACTATTGTTATGACGTTTACGGCAACGCTGTTGTGACCCACGGCGACAAGAAATATACGGGCAAAATCAAAATCCCATCTGAAGTAAAATGGAACGGCAAAAAGAAAAAAGTGGTTGAAATCGGTGACTATGCTTTTGACTGTTGTTACGAACTCAAGTCGGTCTCTATTCCCAGTTCTGTATATTATATCGGAAGATTCGCTTTTGATAATTGTTATCTTCTCGAAGAGATAAATATTCCCAATGGAGTTGAAGCGATTAAGGTCAGTGCGTTCAGTTGTTGTGACAAGTTGGAGAATATCTCTCTTCCGGTGTCCGTGAAACAAATTGAAGAGCATGCATTTGTGGGATCCGGTCTCAAGACGATAAAGCTCTTTGGCGAGGTGACGTCGATCGGGGAGTATGCATTCGCAGATTGTTTTCATTTAACGGATTTCTATTGCTACAGTGATAATTCCCCACAGACGGCAGAAAATGTTTTTGCAAATGTTGATCTGAACAAGGTAAATCTCCATGTGCCCTGCAATCGCAAGGATGCTTATACAGGCGCTGATTATTGGAGAGATTTCGGTCATCTCTTTACCACAGACGAAGTGAAGCAGGATGGTCTATGGTACAGGTTGGATGATAACACCTGGGAGGCTGCCCTCATCAACAATCCTGACGGTAATAGTAGAATCATATACGAAGGAGACATCGTTATCCCGACGGATATCGGATTTAGCCATGCCAATTACGACGTGACTTCGATTGGAGTCCGTGCGTTCGAGTATTCAAATATCACTTCCGTCTCCATCCCTAAATCAGTGGTTTCGATTGGAACGAGTGCTTTCGTTGGTTGCCCCCTCACAAGCATCGACATTCCCAATACTGTGACGGCAATTGGAGCATATACGTTTGCTGGTTGTTCAAATCTCAAATCAGTCATCCTTCCAAATTCTTTGGAGACCATTGAGGGTGGTCTGTTTTCGGATTGTACAAACCTTGAGTCGGTTAAAATACCTAATACGGTGACCTCCATCAGACATAGTGCCTTCCAGTATTGCTGCAATCTTGAATCCATCATAATACCAAGTTCGGTGAATAGCATCGGAATTAGTGCATTCAGTGAGTGCAAGGCGTTGAAGAACGTCTATTGTCAGGCAGTGAATGTTCCGGAAACGCATTCGAGCGCATTTAATAATTCGCCTATAGAAAACATGACGCTCTATGTGCCGGGCGAGTCGATGAATGCATACAAGACTACCGCCCCCTGGAGCGGATTCGGCAAATTCCAGACTCTCACCACCGGCATCGAAAAGACCGAGACTGCCGCTAAGCCAATGATTACGACTGCCGACGGACAAATCGCCGTATCCGGTCTCAGCGGCAACGCCACCATCCAGGTGTTATCTCTCGACGGCAAGCTGCTCGACAGCACAAACGCCACTGACGGCATCGCCACTCTGAATGCCCAGCCTGGCGAGGTGGTAATCGTGAAGGTTGGCACGGAGAGCTACAAGGTGGTTGTAAGATAAATCCCTTTGCACAGACAGGCGAGTTGACATGAATGGTGCCAACTCGTCTGGTTTTTTACCCATCCTAACCTTCCCAAAGGGAAGGGATAAGTTATTCTGCAACTCTTGTGTTGCCACTCTCGGCCGGCAAGACCGCTGTGGCAGTGAGCGCAGGAGTCTATGTCGTGAACGGGCAGAAAGTGATTGTAAAATAGTCGCTATAACTCGAAGGCAGGATTGGGCGGTTGCCCAGTCTTGCCTTTTCTATCTGAAAAATTATGCAATCAAAAGCTGTCCCATGCAGATTCTATATCAAGATTAATGCAGAAGGCAAGACAGCCGACATTTACACGCCAGACGGACGTCTGGTCGAC
>ERZ780013.602-NODE-602-length-11045-cov-2.74823_pt1 | contig 11045 bp, 10 predicted proteins | sample MGYA00511178_ERZ780013 | MGnify/ENA primary metagenome ERZ780013 (study PRJEB29588, sample SAMEA2149568) | human gut metagenome | biome: human gut; feature: human-associated habitat; material: faeces | place: Denmark | collected 2008/2010 ... | reverse complement strand
GTCTATTTCGGTTTTTTTGCCTATGCGGTTCATCGCTTCGCCGAGACCTACCGTGACGGTGGTTTTTCCTTCGCCTGCAGGCGTCGGATTTATGGCTGTTACAAGTATGAGCTTGCCGTCCTCTTTGTTTTCATATTTTTTGAGCAGCGACAGCGGAAGCTTCGCTTTGTATTTGCCGTAAAATTCAAGCTCGTCGGCACTGATGCCGAGCTTTTCGGCAATGTCGGATATAGGCTTAATGTCGGCCTGTTTTGCTATTTCGATATCAGTTAACAATTAAAACCCTCCAAATGATAATATTCGATAGCACATATATTAAATTATAAATGAAAACACACAGTAAAACAAGCCTTATTTTTTAACCGGCACAGCCGCGTCAAGGTTGACAAGAACGGCTATTGAATGTATAATTTTTTATTATGTTGATAAGTGTGCCGTAAGGCTTAATCCGTTTCGCTTAAACGGATAAGACCCGCGACACGTTAAGGAGATTTTTACAGTATGGAATGGACAGGTCTTAACGAATTAAGAGAAAAATACCTCAGCTTTTTCGAAAGCAAGGGCCATTTGAGACTGCCGAGCTTTTCGCTCGTACCGCAGCACGATAAGAGCCTTTTGCTTATAAACTCCGGTATGGCTCCCATGAAAAAGTGGTTTACGGGCGAGGAAACGCCTCCGCGTAAGCGCGTAACAACTTGCCAAAAGTGTATAAGAACGCCCGATATAGAAAATGTTGGCAAAACCGCGCGTCACGGAACGTATTTTGAGATGCTCGGCAACTTCTCGTTCGGCGATTACTTTAAGCACGAGGTAATTCCGTGGGCATGGGAATTTTGCACCAAGGTATTGGAGATGGATCCAGAAAAGCTCTATATCAGCGTTTATGAGGAAGATGACGAGGCTTACGATATATGGACTAAGGATATAGGCGTTGACCCGTCGCACATGGTTCGTTTCGGCAAGGAGGATAACTTCTGGGAGCACGGAGCGGGTCCGTGCGGGCCGTGCTCGGAAATATATTATGACCGCGGTGAAAAGTACGGCTGCGGCAAGCCCGACTGCAAGGTAGGCTGCGAGTGCGACCGTTATATCGAATTTTGGAACCTCGTATTCACTCAGTTCGAAAATGACGGTAACAACAATTACTCGCGTCTTGCGCATCCCAATATAGATACCGGTATGGGCCTTGAAAGACTCGCTTGCATATCGCAGGACGTTGACAACCTCTTTGAGGTTGATACGGTTCAGAATATAATGAAGCACATTATGAAAATTGCCGGCGTGAAATATCACGATGATGAGAAAAAGGATATATCTCTTCGTGTTATAACAGATCACGTAAGAAGCACCACAATGATGATATCCGACGGTGTTATGCCGTCAAACGAGGGCAGAGGCTACGTTTTAAGACGTCTTTTGCGCCGCGCAGCACGCCACGGCAGATTGCTCGGTATTGACAGACCCTTCCTTTATGAGGTTGCCGAGACGGTTATTAAAGAGAACGATACAGCTTACCCGAGTCTTCTTGAAAAGCACGACTTTATCATAAATGTTATTAAAGCGGAGGAGGAAAACTTCGCAAAGACCATTGATACGGGCCTTAATATGCTCGAGGAAATGGTTAAAAACACCGACGGTAAGGTTATGAGCGGTGCCGATGCGTTTAAGCTCTCCGATACTTACGGTTTCCCGCTTGACCTTACAAAGGACATTCTTGACGAAAAGGGTATGACCGTTGACGAGCAGGAGTATACGGCTCTTATGACCGAGGCTCGCAAAAAGGCTCGTGAGGCTCATAAGGACGCAGGCGCAGAGGCTTGGAAGAGCTCGGGCAATGCCACCAAGGGAATGGATAAAACCCCGTTCGTCGGCTATGAAACACTTTCGGGCGACAGCGAGATACTCGCTGTTGTAGTTGACGGCGAAAAGAAACAGGCTGCAACGGAAGATGACAATATAACACTTGTGCTTTCCGAAACTCCGTTCTATGCAGAAAGCGGCGGTCAGGTCGGCGACGTCGGCGTTATCAAGGGCAACGGATTTGAATTTACCGTTGAAAACACCACTAAAACACATGAGGGCGTAGTTCTTCACCACGGCTACATCTCGGACGGCGAGACTGTATCGTGCGGCGACAAGGTTCACGCCGAGGTCAACCGTTAGGTACGTCAAGCCACCATGCGTAACCATACCGCGGCGCATCTTTTACAGGCGGCTCTGCGTAAAATACTCGGCACTCATGTTGAGCAGGCAGGCCAGCTTGTAAACAGCGAGGCTGTCAGATTTGACTTTACTCATTTCTCGGCTCTCTCGGCGGATGAGCTCAGAAAGGTTGAAAATACCGTAAACGAAGTAATAATGTCGGCCGTGCCGGTTGTTACAAGCGAAATGCCGATTGACGAGGCTAAAAAGCTCGGCGCAATGGCATTATTCGGCGAAAAATACGGCGATATCGTAAGAGTTGTAAAGGCAGATGATTTTTCTGTCGAGTTCTGCGGCGGTACGCACGTTAAAAATACCGGATCAATAGGACTCTTCAAAATAGTATCCGAGTCATCGGTAGCGTCGGGCGTCCGCAGAATAGAGGCTGTTACGGGCAATAATGTTATGAAATACATTGACAAGAGCAATGAGCTTATTGCCGAAACCGCCAAAAACCTTAAGCTTACAAATTATCATGAATTGGCGTCCCGTGCCGCGGCTCTCTCTGCGGAGCTTAAAGAAAAGGAACGCGAAATATCGTCTTTGGAGGCAGAGATTGCAGCATCGAAAACTGCCGACCTTATGAAAGATGCAAAGCAGATAGGCGGTGTACGCCTTGTCACAGCCGATATGGGCGAAGCCGGAGCCGATGCTCTTCGCTCGCTTTGCGACAAAGCACTTGAAAGCGGAGATGATATTATCGCCGTGTTCGCAGGCAAAAATGCCGAAAAGGGCACAGCGTCGTTCGCTTGCCGCGTCGGTAAAAAAGCCATAGAGTGCGGAGCTCATGCAGGTAATATAGTTCGCGAGGTAGCACGCGTTGCAGGTGGTGCAGGCGGCGGAAAACCCGACAGTGCCATGGCAGGTGCCAAAGACGTTTCAAAAATACCGGACGCTCTTAAAAAGGCTTCCGATATAGTCGCTACTATGCTTGCCTAAACGGAGGATGAAAATGGATAATTGCCTTTTCTGCAAAATAATAGCCGGAGAAATTCCGTCAAAAAAAGTATATGAAGACGATTTGTGCTATGCGTTTTATGATATAAATCCGCAGTCGGATACGCATTTTCTCGTCGTCCCGAAGCAGCATATCAGCGGAGCGGATAAGATAACAGGCGAAAATTCCGCTGTTGTTGCGCACATTTTTGAGGTGATTTCTTCTCTTACAAAGCAACTCGGCCTCTCATCCTATCGCATTATAAACAACTGCGGCGAGGGTGCCGGTCAAACGGTGATGCATCTTCATTTCCACGTTCTCAGCGGAGGTAATCTCGGCGAAAGACTCGTTTGATTATGAAACGGCCGCTTGCAGTTACGGGATTTACAATGCTCTTTACACTTCTTGTATTGAGCGGTTCAAATGATAAAGCGATAAGCGCAGTACTTTTAGCTGCGCTTATCGCTTTTGTTGTTTTTATGTGTATTAAAAAGGTGAGACGAGATAAAACCTTGCCTTTTGCGGCTCTCAGCGCGGCGGTTGCCGTTTTGCTCCTGATGTCAAATAACGCATACTATTTAGGCAAAGCAAAGCCGCTAAACGGCAAAGAAGTAATCATCAGCGGCACCCTCTCGGATTTGCCATACGAAAAGGACGGAAGCTTTTATTATGTGCTGAAAGCGGATACGGTGAACGGCGAAAAAAGCTCCCTGTCATTTCGTGTGGTATCAAAAACTCCGCTATGTATAGACGTGACGGACGAGGTCAGCCTTTCGGCAAAAGCATTCCTCTTGGGCGGCGACAGCGACGAAATACTCAAATACTATAAGTCAAAATCTTTGTTTCTCGGCGCGCATTCACCGGAAAATATAAGCATAAAAAGAGGAGAAAAGAAAAGCATCGGCACTATGTTGCTTTTGCTTCGTCAAAAATTGACAAGCGAGACGCTGTGCCTTCTGCCGAACACATACGGCGGACTTGTGGCAGGGCTTTGCTACGGTGACAAGTCGAATATTCCACGAAATGTCACTACGGCGTTCTCAGCAGCCGGAGTTTCACATTTGCTTGCCGTTTCGGGGCTTCACCTGAGTGTGTGGTCCTCGCTTTTGTATATGATTATGCGAAAACTGCGTGTGTCGCGCCGTATCTCTTCTGCGTCGTCAATCGTGTTTATTATTTTCTTCGCAATACTCACGGGAATGAATCCTCCCGTTGTAAGAGCAGGCACTATGATAGGTCTTGTATTTGCTGCCGATTTGTTTAAGCGAGAAGCTGATTCTCTGAATTCAATAGGGCTTTCGCTTATTTTATTGCTCGCGTTTAATCCGTATATGAGTACCTCTTTAAGCCTGTGGCTGTCGCTTGCCGCTACGCTCGGTATGATGTACTTCTTAAAGCCGCTGTCACGGGCACTCGACAGACCGATAGCTAATGTAAAGCAAAACATCTTTACAACGGCGTATAAATCCGTATCGTCTCTCGTAGCTGTGAGTTTAGCGGTAACGGCAGCATCATTGCCTGTCTTTGCCGTCAGCCTGCCGACCGTCTCAACAGTATCCGTGCTTTCAAATCTGCTTATGGTTACCGTCGGCTCCGTTTGTATGACAAGCGGCGGACTCGGGGCACTTTTTATGCTCATAAAGCTTGATATTATAGGAAAACCGCTTGTTTTGCTATCGGGAATTACGGCGAAATATCTCACGAAAACAGCTGTTAAAATATCGGAATTTCACCACGCTTTGCTACCGATAGACTCGATTTTTACAAGAATCAGCATCGCCGCAGCGCTTATTGTTTTTGCAGTCGTTTTGCTGCTCGGGTACAAAAACAAAACAGCTGTAAAGCGAATTGCCATTACACTTTTCTGTATGATATTTTTATCCGCAGCCGTAGTTTCAAGGGTACAAAACAATAAACTGTGCATTGCTGCCGTGTCGGTGGGTGACGGATCTGCCGTTGTTATGAAGTACAAATATAAAACTTATGTCGTAGGCTGCGGCGGTAACTACTTTTCAGGCTCGGCGGTTTGTGATATAATAAATACATTGGGAAGCTCGAATATAGATTATATCATTTTACCGGAGGACAGCGAGAAAAGCCTTTCCGGTGTGAGACGCGTAAAGGAGACATACCGGATATCGTCGGCGGTTACGGCAACCGACCGCATAAAAGACGGCTTTTCCTTTGATTCCGTTGTTTCTTTGAACGGAAATTCTGCGGAAATTACCGACGGCAAGCTTAAAATCACCGTACAGGATAGCCGAGTTTATGTTTCCTTCGGTGACTCTCTCTCGGAGATATCATTCGGCGACGTCAATGACGGCTCGGATGCAGGGCTTTTAATTTGCCGAGGGCTTACGGGATACGAAAAATCCGATATAATACTTGTTTCAACCGATAAAACCGATATAGGGGATTTACCGTCACAAAAGGTTATATTGACTTCACAAAACGGGACGGTGCTTTTTACCTTGTCCCATAACGGAAAAATGACATACCGGAGGATGGCATAATGCCGAGTCTTGACACAAAACAGCTCAAAGCGCAGCTGAAAGAAGAAAAATTTGAGCGTTCATATTTAATATACGGAGAAGAGGATTATTTAAAGCATTATTATTCGGAGCTTATAGCCTCAAAATGCGTTACGTCGGGTATGGAGGGCTTTAACCTAAAGCGATTCGATTATTCGCAGGGCAGTACCTTTGAAGAAGTGCGCGCCGCATCGGAAACTCTTCCGGCTTTCGGCGGATATGCCTGCGTTGTAGCTAAGGATTACCCCTTGGATTCAATATATTCATCGGATAAAAGCGCATTTGAATCGTTTCTCAAGGAGCTTCCCGACAGTACCGTGGTAATATTTTTACAAGACACGGTGAGTGTAGATGCAAAGCGCAGCGCAAAATATAAAAGCATCATTGCGCAGTTTCAAAAATACGGAGCGGAGATATGCTTTGACAGGCTCGATGTTACGTCACTTACAAAAATTATAATGTCGGGTGCCGCAAAGCGCGGCTGCAATATAGACCGTGAGACGGCGGCATATCTTATAGAGACAAGCGGAAACGACCTTACGATTCTGCAAAACGAGACCGATAAGCTGTGCAATTTCAAAAACGGGGATCAGATAACAAAAACGGACATTGACGAGGTGTGCGTAAAATCACTTGAAGCAAGCGTGTTTGACCTGTCAAGGGCTGTAACGAAAAACGACGGCAAAAAGGCGTTTTCGGTTCTTCATAAGCTGTTTGCGGAAAAGGAAAAGCCGGAGCTGATTTTAGGCACTATGATAATGGCGTTCGTCGATATGTACCGCGCCAAGGTTGCCGTGTCATCGGGAGAAAAAGCGAATTTTGCCGCAAGCTGTTACAATTACCGCGGCAGGGAATTCAGGCTTCGCAACGCCTCTTACGACAGCCGCAATATAAGCATAAAGACTCTGCGTAAAAATCTCGATTCGTTAAATGAAGCGGACAGAAAACTCAAAATCAGAGTAACCGACGAAAAAATAATTCTCGAAAAGCTGCTTGTTGAGCTGCTTCGGAGTGAACAGTAAATGATACAAATAAAGCAAGCCGTCATAGTTGAGGGCAAATATGACAAAATAAAGGTATCAAATATACTTGATACCCTGATAATCGAAACAGACGGATTCGGAATATTTAAGGATAAAAACAAGCAAAAGCTTATACGCCGCTTAGCAGAAACAAGGGGTATACTTATTTTGACGGACAGCGATTCGGCAGGCTTTACGATACGTTCTTTTTTAAACGGAATCGTTCCGAAGGAGCAGCTCATAAACGTGTATATTCCCGACATATTCGGAAAGGAAAAACGCAAGAGCGAACCGTCAAAAGAGGGAAAATTGGGCGTCGAGGGCGTAAAGAGCGACGTTATAATAGATGCTCTCAAAAAAGCGGGCGTTAAGTTTGACGTCGATGCCGAATACCCTAAAAAAACACGGTCTGTTACTAAGACCGACCTTTTTCTTGACGGTCTTTCCGGCGGCAAAGACAGTGCCGAAAAAAGAGCAAGGCTTTTAAAGCAGCTTGATTTGCCGGAGCATCTCTCCGCTAATTCTATGCTGAAGCTCATAAATTCATTTATGGATTTTGATGATTACAAAAGAGAAATACAGAAGCTAAACGAAGGTGTAAAAATATGAAAATACTTGTGTTGTCAACAGGCGGAACAATAGGCTCTGCGACAAAGGACGGGGTTATGTCACCCGACAAAAACGCAACGGCACTGCTTGTACTGCTCTATGAGTCCTCGTTTCAGGACGTGGCGGAATTTGACTGTGAGAGCGTTTCGGATATTCTTTCCGAAAATGTCACCGAGCCTTTTTACGAAAAGCTTATAAACAGGTTGCTTGCGGTTGATACCGAAAAATATGACGGCGTAATCGTTCTGCACGGAACCGATACGCTCGCATATACGTCGTCGCTTGCGGCAATGGTGTGCCGCAGTCTCCCTATTCCCGTGGGATTTGTCGGAGCGAATTATCCTCTTAAGCACCCAAAGAGCAACGCGTTTGTAAATTTCCGTGCCGCCGTGGAATATCTTAAAGCCGGCGGTAGGGGGTTCTTTGTCCCATACGAAAACAGCGACGGCAAAACATATATTCACCTTGCTACAAGGCTCACCGAAGCCGACTTCCTTCACGACGATTTCCATTCGCTCGGCGATGCCGTTTTGGCAGAATTCAAGGACGGTAAAATTATATTCTCAAATGATTCGCGTTTGCCGTCTCAGGAGGAGCTTTCAAAGCCTCTTTCCGGTATAACGGACGGAGAGTTCGAGCTGTCCGGAAGAGTGGTGCTCTTAAAATCATATCCGGGGCTTGACTATTCCGAGCTTCGCATAAAGCATGATAATGTCTGTGCGGTTGTTAATGTTACATATCATGCGGGCTCGGCACCCTGCGCGGGCGGCTCCTTTGGGCTTCCCGAATTTTGCGACGAGTGCCACAAAAACGGTGTAGACGTATATCTTGCCGGGCTCAGAAAGACAGATGACATATACGAGACGTCAAAGCAAATTTACGAGCACGGCGCAGAGCCTATCTATTCAGTCAGCGTGCCGGCTGCCGTTTCAAAGCTTCGCGCGGCATACAATTCGTCTCTCAAAAATATTGATACGCTGATTTCAAATGATATTTATTACGAATCATTACCGCAGGAAGAAAAATGAGACGCTACCGTTCGTTAAACGATTATCTTAAGGATACCTTCGGCGAAAAGGTGTATAAATTAGCCCTTGACGGCGGTATGACCTGTCCGAACCGCGACGGGACAAAAGGAACAGGCGGCTGTATATTTTGCAGCGAGGGCGGCAGCGGAGACTTCGCAGAAAGATATACCGGCAATATAGAGACACAAATCACCGATGCTATAGCCCGTATAAGCGGCAAGACTAAAGCAAAGAAATTTATAGCCTATTTTCAAAGCTACACAAACACCTATGCGTCGCGTCCGTATCTCGAAAAGCTGTTTTGTACGGCTGTCTAGGACGAACGCATAGCGGCTCTGTCAATAGGCACAAGACCCGATTGTTTGCCACCCGATGTAGTTGAGCTATTGGAAGAATTAAATAAAATAAAGCCTGTTTTCGTCGAGCTTGGGCTTCAGACCTCGAATGAGGCAACGGGAAAACTTATACGAAGGGGCTATCCGCTGTGTGTTTATGACGAAGCCGTATATGAGCTTAAAAGCATCGGCGTAAATGTTGTGACGCATATGATAATAGGCTTGCCGCATGAAACGACCGAGGATATGAAAAATACGGCGCGCCATATAGCTGAGGTTCATTCCGACGGTATAAAATTACAGCTTTTGCACGTGCTCCGGGGAACCGCACTTGAAAAAATGTATCTCGAAAATGAATTCAAAACATTGACCTTAGACGAATACGTCGATATTTTGTGCGAAATTTGGCGGTTTTGCCCCCCCCAAACGGTAATTCACCGCCTCACCGGAGACGCACCGAAGAGCCTTTTGGTGTCGCCCTTGTGGTCGGCGGACAAAAAGAATGTATTAAATACTATAAACCGCGCCTTTGCGGAGCGGAATGTTTTTGAGGGCAGCGCATACGAAAATATCGCGGCTAAACCGTAGGCAAGTTCGGATTATTATCGCTTGCCTAAATACTTTGTCTTGCTTTTCGAAAGAAATTTCGATTGCAAATATATTATTTTTAATAGAAAGAGGTAAAAGCTATGGCAGAACTTAAAGGTTCAAAAACCGAAAAAAATCTTATGGCGGCATTCGCAGGTGAATCACAGGCGAGAAATAAGTACACTTATTATGCGTCTAAGGCTAAAAAGGACGGCTTTGTGCAGATAGCAAATATTTTTGAAGAAACCGCAAACAACGAAAAAGAGCACGCCAAAATTTGGTTTAAACTCTTGCACGGCGGCTCGATACCTGATACCGCGGAAAATCTCGAGGACGCGGCTGACGGCGAAAACTACGAGTGGACCGATATGTATGCCGGTTTTGCCAAAGAGGCAAAAGAAGAGGGCTTCGATGAGATAGCCGACCTCTTTTTGATGGTTGCGGCTATTGAAAAGGAGCACGAGGAGCGTTACAGAACGCTTCTTCTAAATGTTAAAAATGAAATGGTATTTTCAAAAGACGGCGACGCTATATGGCAGTGCTCAAACTGCGGCCATATCGTAATCGGACAAAAAGCTCCCGATGTTTGCCCCGTATGCAAGCATCCGCAGGCATATTTCCAGATGAAAGCCGAAAACTATTAAGCGAAATTCCAAATAATGCAGAAAAAGAGCGATAAAGGCTTATACCTTTACCGCTCTTTTGCGCTATGCTATGTATTTAAACTCTATGTATATGCCGTAAGCACTCGATTCGACAGACATTATATTGTGCGTGGCTTTGTCTCTCGTCACTCGAAAATCGGTGCCGCCGAAGGTGCCCTCGTTGATTATCCTGCCGCCGAAAGCATAACCGTCGCATTCGCCGTTTTTCAGAGCGTCAAAAACCTTTTTCGTAAAGCACAGTGCCGATGAGTCGGGCAAAGACACGATAACAGGCTCCATTTCGGGGCAGGTAACCTTTGCTGTGTCGTCTTTAAGCGACACGGTGATGCCCGCTATGTACGACGGCTCGGAATAGCTGAGCGTAAGACCGCTTTCCGATGAAAATGTGAGCAATCCCGAAAATGTAAAGTCGCCTTGCTTTGCCGTTATTTCGGCAGAAAAGGCGTCTGACGGCGGAAACACATATTTTTGACCTCTGCCTTTTTTACCATCCTTTCCGGAACATCCGCACAGCAGTAAAATGAGTGCAAAAAGAAGCGAAAGGATTTTTTTCATTAAATATACTCCTTCAATCAGCGCTCAAGAGACCTGAGTATCTTCGGTAGCTCCTCTGTCATCCTTGTGGGCGTGGTGCCCATCATGGAGTATTTGCTTTTTACAATATCTCCCGCCATTCCGTGTACGAATACGCCGCACACCGCCGCGGAAAAAGGCTTTATTTTCTGACAGATAAACGACAGTATAATACCCGACAGCATATCCCCTGAGCCTGCGGTTGCCATACCGGGATTACCGGTGAGATTTACGTAGAAGTCTATTCCGTTAGCGGTCACAATTGTGCGCGAGCCTTTGAGCACAACCACCGCGCCTGTCTTTTCAAATATGGCCTTGCAGGCGGCTTTTCTGTCTTTTTCGATTTCGCCGACCGTGCAGCCGAGAATTCTTGCGGCTTCGCCCGGGTGAGGAGTTATGACTACCGGAGACAAACAGCTCTTTATAACATTTATATTGTCTTTAAGGGCATTTATGCCGTCTGCGTCTATTATTACGGGCACGGCGGAGCTTTTCAGCACGGCTTCCGCTATGGCGGGGGGGGTGGGGGGGGCGGCCAATCCCGCCGCCGGTAAA
>ERZ780013.601-NODE-601-length-11053-cov-5.87634_pt1 | contig 11053 bp, 7 predicted proteins | sample MGYA00511178_ERZ780013 | MGnify/ENA primary metagenome ERZ780013 (study PRJEB29588, sample SAMEA2149568) | human gut metagenome | biome: human gut; feature: human-associated habitat; material: faeces | place: Denmark | collected 2008/2010 ... | reverse complement strand
AAAAAAAGTGTCCCTCCCCCGCCCCTCCACCTTTTCATCCATCTCGGATGCAAAGATACAAATAATATAATGTACCGCAAAATATTAGAATAAATATTTCATTTTTAGCAAGATTTATCTTTTTGGAATATCTTTGCAGGTAAAACAAAACAGTTTATTTCATTATGGACAATAAAAGTATCAACAGCAACAAACAGTTTATGATAGGAAACGGTATTCTGGCTTTCGGTGTTTTTTTCATTGTATGCCTGTTCCTTTATCTGAGTTTCCGTACCTCAAAAACCGACAAGACAAAAGTTTCAAGCGATTTATATACCATCCAGATTGGGAACAGCTTTGCCGGCGATAGCATTTCGGTATATGTGAACGACAGCCTGCTGCTCAACTGCACCATGGGGTCTACAGCTCTTACCCTTCAAGTCAACCGCTTTGCAGAAGAAAATGCGCTGATGATTGTCGACAACAAAAGTGATGAAATTACTCCATTCAGTCTGAACCCCAAAGGCAGCATTGTCAATGTAGAAAAAGAAAACGGGAAAATAGCCATCAAGGAATCGGAACAACAATAACAGCCTGTTTCGTTTTATTCAAATTCCAACACGAATGTAGTATTCCAACCATTTGTTCCTGAACGGAGTAAACTGATTGTACCTCCCGAGAGCTTCATAATCTGACGTGACAAAGAAAGTCCGATACCGCTTCCCTCACTACGGGTTGTGAAAAAAGGCACGAATATCTGTTCAGCCTCAGCCTCCGGAATCGCCGGACCGTCATTGCTGACATACACAAACACATGCTCATCGGCCGAACTATATGCACGCACATGTATCCTTCCCTTATGTCCGCCGATAGCCTGTACCGCATTTTTTATCAGATTGATAAGTACCTGACGTATCAGATTTGGGTCGGCATAAAGCATCAGCTCGGCAGGCTCTATCTGCAAAGTAAGAGCAATATTCTCCGGAACAAGTGTAAGTCCTTCTACCTGATGAAGCAAATCCAGCAGATAGAAAGGCTCGGGTGAAGGCTTTTGCAAGGAAGAAAACTTACGGTAACTGTCGACAAACGAGATCAGACCGGTAGAAGTTTCATGAATGGCACGTATACCATCGTACAAAGGAGTCCCTATCACATCACTACGCTTCAGAAAGGTTTCGCTCAACGACGAAATAGGAGCAATGGAATTCATAATTTCATGTGTCAAGACTCGTGTCAGCTTTATCCACGAGTCAAGTTCCTTCGCATCCAGTTCATTACGGATATCATTCAAAGCTAAGATTCGTACCGTCCGATCTCCCAATTGCATAACCGAAGCACGCACCAGCAGCTGCACTTCCCCTTTCGACGTAGAAAACTGTATGTTACATCGCTCTCCAGCACCCAATGTCCGAAACACATGAGGGACTTCGGTACCATACCGATCCAGTTGTTGTAAGGTACTCAATACAGGAAGTCCCAACAGACGGGCAGCAGCCGGATTGGTCTGTACCACTTTCATGTCTTCATCCAGCACGATAATACCAGATGTAACACTGGAAAGGATTTGCTCATAAAAACGTTCACGCTGTTCCATCAGCTGTTTCTGTTCACTCATCAGCCCTCCAAAACGATTCAGCGTATCTTGCAGCACACGTTCGCCTCCCGAAAATCCGGCAACGGGCAGACGAAACGAATAGTCACGGTTTCGAATAGCTTCCAGCATCAGCCAACTCTTTTCGCGTAATTGTTGTTGCATTTTCCGGAAAACAAGTACAGAAGCAACACACGAAATCACTCCCACGATCCATAGTATACTTTTTCCTTCTGTAATCCCCAACGTTATCAGTGCCACTCCGACGATAAGCAGCAACGTACGTACCGGCATCGAATAAATCCACCTACAGCCCATAACGTTTCATTTTATTGTAAAGCGTCTGACGAGTAATTCCTAACATGGCCGCTGCTTGCGACAGATTCCCTTCGCACTGATCGATGGCACGCTTTACCATACTGCGTTCCATTTCATCGAGTGTATGGAAAGGAGTTTCCGTCTCGGCATGACCGGCGACAGATTCAGCAGAAGAAGCGACCGATGTCAATTGCAACATATCCCCCTGCAATTCATTTCCATCGGACAAAATAACAGCCTTTTCAACAACATGCTGGAGTTCCCGAATATTACCATACCAAGGATGCTCCAGCAAACGGCGAGCAGCCTCGGGAGTAAAAGCCTGTACCGGTCGGCCATACTGCTTTGCATATTGCTCCAGAAAGCGTTTCGCCAACGGAAGAATATCCTCCTTTCGTTCACGCAAAGCAGGTATATGCAAATGAATGGTATTAATACGATAAAGCAAGTCCTCGCGAAACTCCCCGTTCTTCACCATCTCATCCAAGTTACGGTTGGTCGCACAAATCAAGCGGATATTGGTAGGCTGCGGTGTATTGCTTCCTACCTTCACAAAGCAACGCTTCTGAATAGCCGTAAGCAGTTTTGCCTGCAAATGATAAGGTAAATTTGCGATCTCATCCAAGAAAAGCGTTCCTCCATCGGCAGCCTCAAACCGCCCTACACGGTCCGTATGTGCATCCGTAAACGAACCTTTCACATGACCGAACAACTCACTTTCGAACAACGATTCGGTAATAGCTCCCATGTCGACGGCAACCATCGGTCCTTCCCTGCGATTGGACAGCCGATGAATTTCACGTGCCAACATATCTTTTCCCGTACCGTTTTCTCCTGTAATCAGAATATTGGCATCGGTTGTGCTCACTTTCTCAACCAGCATACGCAAGGGACGAATAGCCGGTGAGTTCCCCCAATACATCCCCGCATCAGAAGTAGAAGAAAGTGAAACGGTCTTTTTCTTTCCCTTACGGGCATCTGCGACCCGAGCATACGCCTCCTGAAGTGTCTGTACCAACCGGGCATTTTCCCAAGGCTTTACCACGAAATCGGCTGCGCCTTCCTTTATGCCCGTCACAGCCAGATTGATATCGGCATAAGCTGTAAACAATACCACCTCTGTCTGCGGACAAAGACGTTTTATTTCATGCAACCAATAAAGTCCTTCATTCCCACTATTGATACCTGAAGAGAAATTCATATCAAGCAATACCACATCAATGGACTCCCGATTCAATAAAGTAGGAATTGTAACCGGAGAATCGATTGTAATCACCCGTTCAAAGTATTCTCCTAACAGATATTGGAGTGAAGTCAATATATTCCGGTTATCATCAACAACCAGCAAAGTTCCTTGTTTAGCCATATTCTTATTATTTGCAGTGATGCAAAGATACGCAAAGATAAAATAAAGGAACTGGTAACAGGTGACAAAAAATTAGACAGTGGGTGTCTAATTTTTTGACACTACAAAGAAACACCGTAATACAACATACGCTGACAATCAATACATTATCCTTTTGGCACGATATTTGATTTATATCAGGCGAATAAAATGTACAATGCATGAAAAGAAACATCACAATAAAGAAGCCGCTCTTGTTGCTGGCTTGTCTGTGTAGCCTCAACCTGACGGCACAAGAAGTATGGAATGTAGACCGGTGCATGGCCTACGCCGTCGATCATAACCGCACGGTGAAGCAGCGAAATCTGGAAGCCGACAACTACCGTTTGGAACGTATGAAGGCAATCGGACAATTTTTGCCGGGAGTATCAGGAGGAGTAAGTGCACAATATAACTTTGGACGTTCGGTCGATCCGGAGACCAACACTTATAAATCGGAATCGACATTCAACAATGGTTATAGTATGGAAGCCTCTATTTCGATCTTCCGAGGAGGAAGCCTGATTAATCAGGTACGGAAAAGCAAAGCCAATCTGCTATTGGGCAAAGCTTCTTTACAAGAGGCACGCGACAATACCGCGTTGGAAACATTCCAAGCATACATCGATGCCCTTTATTACTATGGCACTACCCGACTCGCCAGACAGAAACTGGCTGAAAGTGATTCGTTGCTCTACAAGACTCGCAGGCAAGAAGAACTTGGCTTGAAAGGGATGGCAGATGTAGCCCAGATGGAGGCACAACAAGCCACCGATGCTTATAACCTGACCCATCAGCATAATTTGTACGAAACCGCCATGCTGACGTTGAAGCAGAAAATGAATTTTCCTTCCGAAGACTCGCTGATACTGGATACCTGCCTGCTGGAACAATCGGCATTCGATCAGATACAGCTGGCTACAGAACAAGCCGAAGAAGTATTCCGACTGGCGCTGACGTACAATCCAACACTGAAACAAGCCGAAATGCAAAAATATGCGGCAAAGATGGACCGTAAGATTTCCTGGAGTTCAGTCGTTCCATCCATAACTTTTTATGGAGGTATTTCAAGCTCTTACTATAAAGAATTACATAAAACGGGATATCCGCCATTTGCTACTCAGTTTGGAAACAACTTCGGTTCTTACTTCGGCATTAGTATGAGTATCCCCATCTTCAATCGTTTGTCGGGTATTGCCAACATGCGTCAGGCACGAAACAATTACCGGATAGCTACCGAACAATACGAAGCTCAAAAAGAAGAGCTTCAGAAGCTGGTACAGCAAGCCGTACAAGACCGTGAAGGCTATCTGAAGGAAAGCATTCAGATGGAAAAGAAGGTTGCATCCGACTCACTTGCCTATCACGTGACACGGCGCAAATACGAAGAAGGACTGATGACCTCTCTCGATGTACAAAACAATGCAGCTACGCTGTTGGAAAGTCAGACTGGACTATTACAGAGTAAACTTACTTACCTGATGAAATGCAGGCTGGTAGATTATTATAAAGGACAAGATATTATCAGAACAAAAGAATAAACTATTACACACTATGGATATACAACTGGAAAAGAAAAAAGGCATTCAGAAGAAACATATTCCTTACATAGCCGGAGGAGTTGTCGTTCTTCTTCTGTTAATCTGGATTATCTTCGGCAACCATGCTTCTACGCTGAGAGTAGAAGCCTCATCGCTCAACATAGCCGACGTGACTTATGGCAAGTTCAATGATTACATCCGAGTAAACGGACAAGTCCAGCCTATCTCTGTGGTCCAACTGAGTCCGGAAGAAGGAGGTATCGTGCAGGAAAAGGTGGTGGAAGAAGGCGCACATGTAAAGAAAGGAGATGTTATTCTTCGCCTCAGCAATTCAAACTTAGACTTGCAGATTCTGAATGCAGAATCGGAACTGGCCGAAAAACAGAACCTGCTGCGTAATACACAAGTTACCATGCAGCAGGATAAGCTGAACAACGAAACCGAAAAAGTACAGCTCGATATCGATACACGCCGCAAGCAACGTACTTTTCTTCAATACGAACGTTTATACAAAGAACGACTCATCAGCCGGGAGGAATATCTTCAGGCAAAGGAAGACTATGAAGTGGCACAGAAAAAACACGGATTGATTACCGAGCGACTGATACAAGATTCTATCTATCGCAACATACAGATGGACCAGATGGAAGACAATTTACAGAACATGCGAAAGAATGTACTGCTGATTCGTGAAAGAAAGGATAAGCTGGAAGTTCGTGCAACTATCGACGGGGAACTTGGGCTCCTGGATGCGGAATTAGGACAGAATATTACTGCCGGACAGATGATCGGGCAAATAAACGACCTTTCCGACTTCAAAATAGAAGCCATGATAGACGAGCATTATATCGATCGGGTAACCAACGGACTTCCGGCTACCTTCGAACGACAGGGAAGTACTTTCAACCTGAAAGTCCGCAAGGTATATCCCGAAGTTCGTGAAGGACGATTCCGTACCGATTTCGTATTCCAAGGTAAGCGCCCGGAGAATATCCGTAGTGGACAGACCTACTACATCGATCTGCAATTAGGAGAACCTACTGAAAGTGTCCTGATACCTAAAGGTACTTTCTTCCAGGTAACCGGAGGCAACTGGATTTTCGTAGTCGACAAGGAAGGGAAGAAAGCCTATCGTCGTAAAATCCGCATCGGACGACAGAACCCACAGTATTACGAAGTACTGGAAGGACTGGAAAAAGGCGAACGGGTTATCATTTCCGGATATGAAAGTTACAAAGACAACGAAGTACTGGTATTAAACTAAAAAGATAAGATTATGATGAAAAAGATAGCAACTATATTAACGAGTTTGGTAATGGCCTGTTTGTGTGTAAACTGTGCCAGTGCAAAAGGAGGAAACAAAGAACAAGTAAGTGAAACCCGTAGTGTGAGTGCTTTTCATTCCATCGAAATGGAAAGTATAGCAGGAGTATATTTCACGCAATCCGACACTTATTCGCTTCGTGTAGAAGGTGAAAAAGAATGGGTGGACCTGACCAGATGCACCGTTAAGAATGGAAAATTACTGATTACATGGGCCAAAGAAAGAAAGAAAACGAGCAAGCAGGTAAATGGACTTTTCATTTACCTCAGTGCACCCGATTTACAGGAAGTTGTTTTAGACGGAGTCGGTTCCTTTGAGTGTAAATCCCGTCTGAACCTGAAAGACATCAAATTTGAGATAGCAGGGGTAGGCAGCCTGAATATAGCCGATTTGCATGCCCGCAACGTAAAAGTCTCTCTGGAAGGAGTTGGCAGTGGTGAACTGACAGTAGATTGTGACCAACTGGATGCCAATGTGGACGGTGTGGGTAGTCTTACCCTGAGCGGGAAAGCCCAATCGGCTCATATTTCAAAAGATGGCCTCGGCAGTGTTTCTACCCGACGATTGAAAGTCGGTGACTAAGAATTTACAGCTACAAGTTAAGCACAAAACGAATTATGAATACACTTTTCAGAAATTTCTCACATACTTTCCGGCGTTTCTTTACGGCCAGCATACTAAACCTGCTGGGGTTAAGCATCGCCTTTGCAGCCTGCTTTGTCATCCTGACACAGGTAGACTACGACTATAACTACAACAAAGCCTATCCGGCACACGATCGCATCTACCGGGTAGAAGTAAATCCAGGTGGAGAATACGGTTGGCAAATCTGGCTGGCTCGTCCATTCTGTGAACTAATAGGAACTGCATCCCCTCATATACAAGCCTTTTCGATAACTTCATTGTCAAACTATCCCAGTGATTTTGAAGTAGACGAACACATTTATTCAGAACTTGAGTTTACCGGATTTGGGGATTACCTGGAGGTATTTCAGCCTACTATGGTATGCGGCACGACTGCTTCCCTCAATGAACCCGGTCAGGTTCTGATTTCCGCATCCATGGCTCGTCGTTTTTTCGGTACCACGGATGCCATTGGCAAGACCCTTTACACAGGCCATAAATCTCATAATTATCCATCGGTAATTGGAGGTGTCTATCAGGATATGCCGGAGAACTCTCAGTTGGGTAACTGTGTGTTCTCTTCTTTTCGTTCGGATTTGAACAAAGATTCCTGGACAAACTGGAATTATACTATGTATATCCGGCTCGACAATCCGGCTTCATTGGCCGATGTACAGCAGTCGGTCATCGAAAGCTGCAAACAGAAGATTCCAAGAGACCGGATCAGCGGAACTGAAGACTGGAAAAATTTCATCCATTTTACGCCGCTGGACGAAGTACACTATTCTACGATAGGCAACAAGGCGGCTACCAGCAAAGCAGCTTTGTACCTGCTGCTGTGTGTATCGGTACTGATTCTGCTGACGGCAGCAGTCAACTACATGAACTTCTCACTGGCAGAAACTCCCATGAGGTTGCGCTCCATCAATACCCAGAAGGTGCTGGGTGCTTCCACTGTCTCTTTGCGAGTGTATCTGCTATTAGAATCGGTATTGGTTTGTGTATGCGGCTTCCTGTTGTCCTTGCTCTGGCTCTACCTGCTGAAAGGCACCCCTCTAAGTACCTTAGTGGCATCCGATCTTTCGTTGACGGCTCATCCGATCTTACTAGCTGCTTTAGGAGGGATCGCAGTCTGCATGGGTTTGCTGGCCGGAGCTTATCCCTCTTATTACGTCACCTCTTTCCAGCCGGCACTGGCATTGAAAGGCTCGTTCGGTCTTTCCCCGAAAGGCAAAATGCTGCGTACGTTTTTGGTTTGTTTCCAGTTTTTCGTCTCTTTCATGCTAATTATTTCTGTAGGCATCATGTACCTGCAAAGTCATTACATACAGAACAGTGATTATGGTTACGATAAGAGTGTGGTTCTGGTAGGTGAAATCCCTGACGAACTCCTCGATCGCAGAGAAGCGATTGTCAGTGAATTGTCTGGAATTTCGGGCATAGAAGGTATTTCCATTTCCCAGTTCGTATTGAACTCGTCCGATAACTACATGTCGTGGGGAAGAGGAAGTGGAGACCGTTCTATCAATATGGTCTGTTTTCCGGTAGATTACCGCTACTTGTCGGTGATGGGTATCAAGATTACCGAAGGTCGTGACTTCAAGCCGGGCGACGGAGATGTGTATATTTTCAACGAAGCGGCCCGAAAGAAATATCCTTGGATGAGAGTTGATGAACCAGCTGTCCCCGAAGATTATCCGATCGTGGGATTCTGTGAGAACATTCGTTTCAGCAGTTTCCGTAACAACGATGCCGTAGAGCCGATGACCTTCTTTATTTACGGAAAAGATCATGCAGACTGGGATGCCAACAGCGTCTTGAACATCCGGGTAGCTCCGGGAGTAGACAAGGTAGACATGCTTCACCGCTTGACAGAGGCCGCAGAAAAGATGGCACCGGGGCGTGACTTCAATTTCCGGTTCATGGATCAAGTGATTGACCAGAACTACCATCGGGAGCTGCGTTTCACTCATCAAATTCTGTTGTTCTCCTTAATCGCCATCGTGCTCAGCATAATTGGTGTATTCGGTCTTACGCTGTTCGAAAGTGAATACCGCCGCAAGGAAATCGGCATCCGAAAAATCTTGGGAAGCTCTACCGGTAAAATTCTTTATATGTTTACCAAGCGTTATCTCGTCATGCTGGTGATCTGCTTCCTGCTGGCAGCTCCTTTCGGCTGGTGGATTGGACACGACTGGCTGGAAAGTTTTTCTGACAAGACCCCAATCCGTGCTTGGATATTCGTCATTTCCTTCCTGCTGGTCAGCCTCATTACGATACTGACAGTGACCTTCGAGTGCTGGAAGAATGCCAACGAGAATCCGGTACAAAGTATCAAAACTGAATAATATTATTTCCCATGAAAACACTTGTCCGTAACTTTTCGCATACATTCAGGCGCTTCTTTACCGCAAGCATACTGAACATCTTAGGGCTAAGCATCGCTTTTGCATCCTTCTTTGTCATCATGACACAGGTGGACTATGACTATAATTTCAACAAAGGATATAAAGACTACGAAAAAATATTCCGAGTAGAAGTCAAACCCACACCAGACTCCAACTGGCAGTTGTGGATGCCTCGTCCGTTATGTGAACTGATACAAACCTGCTCATCACACGTAAAATCAGTATCCATAATCAATGCCTTTCCGCCGCACAATGACTATGAAGTAAACGGAAACATATTCAACGAAACTACTTGTTGCGGCTTTGGAAATTTTTTGGAAACGTTCCAGCCAAAAATGATAAATGGTTCTGCCAATGCACTAAACCAACCTCAAACAATTCTCATCTCCGAATCAACAGCAAAGCGTTTTTTCGGAACGACAGATGCGGTCGGGAAAAGCATTTTCAAAGACAAACGGTCCAGTAATAATGAATGGACTATCGGAGGGGTATACAAAGACTTTCCAGAAAACGCACAGATAAGAAACTGGATCATGATGCCCAACGATCCCAAAGAAAATAAAGACAGGTGGAACAACTGGAATTACATTTGTTACATACGTTTGGAGCATCCGGATTCAGCTCCCGAAATAGAAAAGCTCATTGAGGAAATCGTCAAGAAGAATATCCCCGAATATGCATCAGAAGGAAGTGACAGCGTTTTGTCTTCTGTAGTTCATTTATCACCCTTGGCGGATATTCATTTTTCTACCATAGGCAACAAGAGTGCAAGCAGCCGTACTACGGTTTACCTGTTGATATGTATTTCTTTCCTGATTGTGGTAATAGCAACCATCAATTTCATGAATTTCTCGCTGGCAGAAACTCCGATGCGTATCAAGAGCATCAATACCCAGAAAGTATTGGGAGCAACAACCCGTTCACTTCGCCTCAGTCTGATAGCAGAATCCGTACTTATCAGTACCATTGCTTTCATCCTTTCTCTGATAGAGGTACTGCTATTGAAAGATTCCGGTCTACAAGACCTGGTAAGTGCCAGACTACAGCCTTTGGAACATCCGATACTGCTCACCATTACTTTCTGCCTGAGTCTGCTCATGGGATTCTTAGCCGGCATATATCCCTCCTATTATGTTACATCGTTTGCACCGGCATTGGCACTAAAAGGCTCTTTTGGTCTTTCCCCTAAAGGACGTACCTTGCGTACAGCCTTGGTATGTATCCAATTCTTCGTTGCCTACATGCTCATTATCGGAGTAGGAATCATGTACCTGCAAAGCCGGTATATCCGAACTTCCGACTATGGATATGATAAAGAGGCCATCATCACAGGAAACATGACAACGGAAACTCAGGCACAGAATGATGCCGTGGTAAACGACCTGTCCCGTATTCCCGGAGTAAAGGGAGTGACTTTCTCAATGTTCACTCTAAGCTCTGCCGACAACTATATGAACTGGGCCATGGAACACAACAATACAGTCGTACAATTTGATGTAATGCCTGTAGATTATCATTTTCTGGATGTAATGGGAATCCATGTAACAGAAGGACGAAACTTCAAGCCGGGCGACGGAGACGTCTATATCTTCAACGAAGCAGCACGCAAAAAATATCCCTGGATGAAAGTCGACCAGCCTGCTCCAGACGATCACTTAATCGTAGGATTCTGCGAGAACATCAAATACAGCAGTTTCCGTAACGATGATAACACGCAGCCTATGGCCTTTTTCATTTATGGAAAGAACTTTGAGAAACTAGGACATCAATGGCAGCAAACCATCAATGTCCGTGTATCGGCAGGAGTAGATAAGATTGAGGTTATCCGCTCACTCCAGAAAACAATGGAAAAGTTTACCCCCGGACACGACTTCAATTTCCGGT
>ERZ780013.598-NODE-598-length-11063-cov-2.96957_pt1 | contig 11063 bp, 10 predicted proteins | sample MGYA00511178_ERZ780013 | MGnify/ENA primary metagenome ERZ780013 (study PRJEB29588, sample SAMEA2149568) | human gut metagenome | biome: human gut; feature: human-associated habitat; material: faeces | place: Denmark | collected 2008/2010 ... | reverse complement strand
GTGCCGTAAAACGGCTTCCGCCTCGGCTCACAGCGGACGGCAACGCCGACCGCACACGGGTTTTTGACGGTTTTGCCCCGAAAAGAATTACGGTGCCGTATTTCACGCCTTGACGCTGGGATACGGTGCCGTAATTCCAGAAACCGCCGACTTTACAAGGATATTTTGCGGTGCCGCAACAGGTGCCGCCGCAGGAACAGGAGGGATACCGATGAATGACGAGAATACACCGAAGGAAAAGGAAGTGAAGCGCAGGTTTCAGTCATGGCTCCGTCCGTCAACGATCAAGCTCATGGATCGTCTGTACGAAGATGATAACTGTAAAAGCAAATCTGAGTTTATAGAAAAAGCGGTTCGCTTCTATGCCGGATATCTCTCCACACAGAACGCCAGAGAGTATCTTCCTAACGTGGTGATCTCCACGCTGAAAAGCATCATCGCAGAGAGTGACAACCGGCAAAACAGAATGATGTTCAAGCTCGCGGTGGAGATTGCAATCATGCAGAATCTCGTTGCGCTCCAGCAGGATATTGATCCGCTGTCGCTCGAAAGGCTGCGAGGCGACTGCGTCAAAGAAGTCAAACGGCTCAACGGTTCTTTTTCTTTCGAGGATGCGCTTGATTGGCAGAAGGACTAACCGATGGCGAAGCTGATTACCAAATTCAAATATCTGAAACCGGCCGCAAGGCAGAGCGTCGGCGGCTATGCAAAATATATCGCAACCCGTGAAGGTGTGGAGAAAGTCGATGACACTTTCAAAACCGATCCTTCTACTGAGAAACAGAAGAAGCTGATTGAAAGAATCCTTCGTGACTTCCCGGACAGCAATTCCATGTTGGAGTACGAAGACTATCTCAAAGAGCCTACACTCGGAAATGCTTCTGAGTTCATCACCCGCGCCTTGGAGGACAATGCAAATGAAGCTCTCAACACCAAAACATACGCAGACTACATTGCGACACGCCCTCGCGCAGAAAGGTTTGGTTCGCACGGCCTGTTCACTGATGACGGAGTCCGTGTAAAGCTCGAAGATGTTTCAAGGGAGCTGAATGAATACGAAGGCAACGTGTGGACTGTGATCATTTCTCTTCGCCGCGAGGATGCGGAGCGCCTTGGCTTCAATTCCGGCGAGCGATGGCGGGATATGCTTCGGACTCAAACAGAAACAATTGCGAAGAACTTCAAAATTCCTGTGGAGGATCTGAAATGGTACGCCGCCTTTCATAACGAGAGCCACCATCCTCACGTTCATCTTATGGTCTACTCCTCCGAACAGGCGAAGCCCTACCTCACACAGAAAGGTATTATGAATCTGCGCTCTGCCTTTGCAAAAGATGTCTTTGCAGATGACCTGCTTTCCGTCTATGAAAAGCAGACAGAGCATCGGAATGCACTTCGCGCACAGAGCCGTGATGTGATTGCTGAAATCGTCTCTCGGATCAACAGCGGCGCCTATGATAATCCTGTGCTTGAAAACAAACTGCTCGAGCTTGCCGACCGACTGTCAAAAACGAGCGGGAAAAAGCAGTATGGATATCTGAAAGCAGACGTTAAGGCTGTCGTGAACGGAATTGTATCTGACCTTGCCGCCGACGAGCGGATCGCTTCTCTCTATGACCTGTGGTATGAGCAGCGAGAAAAAGTTATACGAACTTACACAGAAGAACTGCCAGAACGGATTCCGTTGGTGGACAATCCCGAATTCAAGTCGATCAAGAACGTGGTCATCCAAGAGGCGCTGAATATTTCTGCCGACCGAGTGATCGCAGACGAGCAGGATGAGCAAGCCGAGGTTGATGCAGAGACATCTGAACCGGAAGCAGATGAGGTTGAGGAACAAGAGTATGCTCCTGCGCCGAGATCTGTTCAACGTTCCCGTATGTGGCAGTTATACCGAAGTGCAAAGGAACTGCTCGACCGAGAGAGCAACACCTACGATCCGAACACCGCTGTGGATCTTCTGATTGAAGCAGCCAGACTTGGATGCGGCACTGCAAAATACAGGCTCGGAAAGATGTTCCTTCGAGGCGAGGACGTTCCGAAAAACATTGACTACGCCTTGCGCTGGCTGGAAGAATCCGTGTCCGAAGGCAATCAATACGCAGAATACCTGCTCGGGAAAACTTTTCTCCGTGGCGAAGATGTTGATCAGGATCTTCCACGTGCGGAACTACTTCTGCGACGATCTTCGGATCAGGGTAACCGTTATGCCTCATACACACTTGGAAAAACGCTTCTCGACGGAGAACTTCTCCTGCAGAACATCCCCGAGGCAATTCGTTTGCTTACGGATTCCGCTGACAAAGGATTTGCGGCCGGACAGTATCAGATGGGAAAGCTCCTATATCGTGGCGAGGTTGTCCCGCAGGATGTCTCTCGTGCAATAGAGTATTTGGAGCGATCCGCCGAACAGAAGAATCCCTATGCCGCATATCTTGCCGGAAAGCTCAGACTCACGGAAGCGGAACTCAAGGATGTTCTTCGGGCAATCCGTGACTTCGAAATTGCCGCAGAGAACGGAAACGACTATGCGGAATACCAGCTCGGAAAGATTTATCTCTACGGAAAAGAGGTCGAGCGGGATTATGAAAAAGCTATCGCCTATCTGTCCTCCGCAGCGGAGCATGGCAATCAGTATGCCGAGCAGCTCCTGCACAGTATTCAATCCAACCGCAATTGGTCTGCAGCACTTGGCTCGATCAGGCTCCTGCATCATCTGAGCAGGATGATTCAAAATCAACTTGACGATGAGAAGAAAGGAAAGGCCGGAGTCATTGACCGAAAACTCAAGAGGAAGATCGACGAGAAGAAACAAGCCCACGGCCTCAAGCAAGGATAAGGAGGATTTCATGCCAACAAAATATATTCACTTCACTGACGAGCAAAAAGAGCAGGCGCGTCAGACCGATCTCTGCGAGCTGCTTCGCTCGCAGGGTGAAAAGCTCAAACGATCCGGCTCGGAATATGAATGGCAGGACGGATCGCAGAAGGTCACCATTCGGGGAAACCTTTGGTTTCATCAGTACGATCAGCAGGGCGGCGACGCCATTGACTTCGTCCGAAGGTTCTATAACAAGGACTATCCCGAGGCAGTAGAGTATCTGCTCAGCGGGTGCAACGGAACCCCTACCGTATCACCGCCGATTGAACGCACACCTCCAAAGCCATTCGATCTGCCTCCGCGCAATGATAACATGCGCAGAGTTTATGCCTATCTGCTGTCCCGACGCGGGCTGGATCGTGACGTGGTGTACACCTTTGCCCACAGGCAGATGATCTATGAATCGGCGCAGTACCACAATGCCGTGTTCGTCGGTTTTGATCAGGAAGGCGTCCCTCGTCATGCCAATATGCGCGGAACAGGAAGCGAAAGCACCTTCAAAGGCAACGCGGACAGCAGCATACCGGAGTACAGCTTTCACTGGACCGGAAGAAGCAAGTACCTGTTGCTATTCGAGGCGCCGATAGACATGCTGTCCTTTATCTCCATGCACAAGAAGAATTGGCAGCAGCACAGCTATGCCGCCGCCTGCTCAGTGTCAGACAGAGTTCTGTTTCAGATGCTGAAGGACAATCCCAATATCTCGGAGGTGTTCCTCTGCATGGACAGCGATGAGCCTGGGCAGACGGCGGCAAAACGAATCAGCGATAAGCTGTTTACACAAGGAATCAATGCAAAAATCCTCGTTCCCGAACACAAAGACTGGAACGAGGATCTTTTAGCTCTAAACCAAGAAGAAAGCGAGGTGGAAGAACCGTGTCAGGTATTACAACTCTGATCATCGTCGGCGCCGTCATGTTCAGCGTCCTCGGCGGGATCACACTGCTGGCGTATGTGTACAGCCTCAACAATATCAAATCTAAAACGGTCGGCGACGGCCAGCACGGAACCGCCCGCTGGATGACCAAAGGCGAACAGCGTAAGATCTATAAGCACATTCCATTCACGCCGAAGAAATGGCGAGAGCAGGCTAAGAACGGCAAGACTCCCACAGGTGAAGACGGTAAAGCTCTTCCCCAGGGCATCGTCGTCGGATGCACAGGAAATACCACAGCGATGGTGGACACCGGTGATGTCCACGTGCTTATGATCGGTGCGGCCGGAGTCGGCAAAACTGCCTTTTGGCTGTACCCCTGTATCGAGTATGCCTGCGCCAGCGGGATGAGCTTCCTGTCCACAGATACCAAAGGCGACGTCATGCGCAACTACGGCAGCATTGCAAAGGGCTACGGCTACAATGTTTCTGTGATCGATCTTCGTAACCCAACCCGATCCAACGGCAACAACCTTCTGCACTTGGTCAACAAGTATATGGATCTGTACCAGGCGAATCCCGACACCCTCGTCTACAAAGCGAAGGCTGAGAAGTATGCGAAGATCATTTCCAAGACCATCATTCTCTCCGGCATGGATGCGGCGAGCTTCGGTCAGAACGCCTACTTCTACGACGCAGCCGAAGGACTCTTGACGGCAACGATCCTGCTGGTTGCAGAGTTCTGCAAGCCGGAGGAACGGCACATCGTATCCGTGTTCAAGATCATCCAAGAACTGCTGGCTCCATCGGGAAAGAAAGGCAAGAATCAGTTCCAGCAGCTCATGGAGATGCTTCCCAACGATCACAAGGCCAAGTGGTTCGCCGGAGCCGCCTTGAATACAGCCGAGCAGAGTATGGCATCCGTCATGTCCACAGCTCTGTCCCGACTGAACTCCTTCCTGGACTCTGAGCTGGAACAGCTTCTGTGCTTCGACACGGAGATTGACGCCGAGAAGTTCTGCCGTGAGAAGTCTGCCATCTTTATCATTATGCCGGAGGAAAACCCCAACACCTTCTTCATGATTTCCCTTATCATTCAGCAGCTCTACCGTGAGATCCTGGCCGTTGCAGATGATAACGGCGGTCAGCTCAAGAACCGCTGTGTCTTCTTTTGCGATGAGTTCGGAACGCTGCCGAAGATCGAATCCGCGGAAATGATGTTCAGCGCATCCCGATCCAGACGCCTGCAGATTGTCCCGATCATCCAATCCTTTGCCCAACTCGAGAAAAACTACGGCAAAGAGGGCGGCGAGATTATCGTGGATAATACTCAGATCACGCTGTTCGGTGGCTTTGCGCCAAACAGCTCGTCTGCCGATACACTGTCTAAAGCCCTGGGTAGCCGCACAGTTATGTCCGGATCGGTATCCAGAAGCAAGAACGATCCCTCTGAATCCCTGCAGATGATGGAGCGGCCGCTCCTCACACCCGATGAGTTGAAGTCCTTGCCCAAGGGTGATTTTGTTGTGATGAAGACCGGCGTCCACCCTATGCGAGTCCATCTCAAGCTGTTCTTCAAATGGGGTATTGAGTTTGACAAAGACCATCCCTATACAGTTGCTGAGAACGGCAATCGGAGGGTGCAGTACGCCAACAAAGCGGAACTGATGGATGGTATCGTTAGGAAGTATCATCCTGAAGCCCTGCTCGAAGGCGACGCTTCCGGTGAAGGCGGCGAGATGACAGAACCCAAGCAGACAGAGGCAAAGAACCATCAGCCTCCTAAAAGCAATCGGAACAGAAGCAGACAGCCGAAACCCCTTCCCGAGCAAGCAGATAAAGACGGCAAGAAAGGCGGCTCACAGCCGGCAGAGAAGCAAATGACTGCTGAACCAGAGCCGGAACATGTGCCGCAGGAGGTGTCTGATGGGCAGACTTGATTTTCTGTATAGAATGGATCTTCCTCACCGCGCGAAATCCGTCTATATCTATCTTGCAGACAGAGCTAACAAAGACGGCGAATGCTGGCCTGCAATCCCTACCATTGCCCGTGAGCTCAAGCTGTCGCAGTCTACCGTGCGCAGAGCTCTACAGGATCTACGAAAAGCGGGATTTCTGGAAACCGAGCAGAGATATCGGAAGCATGGCGGCAAGAGCAGTTTACTCTATTCGCTGAAACGATGATTTTTTCAATACCATCTTTCACCAAGGGGGACGTCTGCCCTCTTGATGGAAGGTGGTACCTTTCATCATGGATGGAGAAGGCGAACTTCCCACCTGAAAAGATACTACAGCAGAATAAAGAACACAAAAAAGAATGCCACCCAAAGAGGGCGGCATAAACGGCAATGGCAATGCTGGTTAACTGTGCTTTATCATTGTCTCAATGACGGCAAAAATCTTTTCTCTGTCGTGTTTTGAAAGGTTTCTCAGTTTGTCATTCAACAAGGAGCTTTTCACTTCATACCCTGTTTCGAGAACATCGTGCAACACCATATCCGCCGATACTCCCAGGGCATTCACAATGCTAATGAAAGATTCAAGGGACGGGATCTTCTCCCCCCGTTCCACCATCCCGATATAGTTGGCACTAAGGCCGGCTCGTTCAGCCAGGTCTTCCTGCCTCAGTTTTTTCTCGGTTCGGAACTTTCTGATATTTGTTCCGATAGAATTATACTGCACCTCTCCACCTCCTATTAGTGTGGGACTATCACTAATAGTATAGGTTTTGAGTGTGCTCCCATACACAAACTATACGGCAGACGAAATAACCAATAGTGTGGAATTGTTCATTATTTTCTGATATACTGTCTTAAAGAGTCGATGGGAGTGGTACGGTATGAAAGATAAAACAGCTTGCTTTACGGGTCACAGAGACATTCCTCCTCTAAAGCGCCCAGGGATCAAGCATCGTTTGGAAAGAGAAATAGAAAGAAGTATTCAAGCCGGATATGTGTATTTTGGTGCCGGTGGAGCGTTGGGCTTTGATACGCTTGCGGCTCAAATGGTTTTGAAGCTGAAAGAACGTTACCCGGACATAAAGCTTATCCTTGTTCTTCCTTGCAAAACACAAACCTCTGGCTGGAAACAGACGGATATAGATGAATACGAGCGGATAAAAGCTGCAGCCGACAAAGTCGTCTTTACTTCAGAAGTGTATTATCGCGGGTGTATGCACAAGAGGAACCGGCACCTCGTGGATAACAGTAGTCTGTGTATTTGTTATCTGACGGAAGATAGAGGCGGGACATACTATACCGTTAACTATGCAAAAGAAAATGGATTGAAGATAATCAACATAGCGGAATAGGCACCATTTATAGAGACATCATTGAGCAGTAGATGGATTATTGACTGTCTACTGCTTTTATAGTATCACGCCCAAACAGTAACAGGTGTAAGGAATTAGTCGCACCTAAGATATTTTGAGCTTGCATTTTGACTGAAAGCATTGAAAATAAACGATTCTTGTGGTATTATATAAAATGTAGGTGAATTGGAAAAGTAAATTCCGGTTTGCAAGGATAAGTTCCGCCGGAAGGCTCATTGCGGCAGAAAACAAACGTTCAGACAAGCCAAAACGGAAGTTAATCATGCGGAACTGAAATTAGAAAGCCAAACTGGAAGTTAGTAAGCCAAACAAGTTGCCAAAGCAAACCGGATGTGGTAACATCAGAATAAATCCGGCATCCGGCATCAAAAAGAGCGCAACACAACCGGAGGTCGAAGTGAAGCTGCAAAATTTGCAAAGCTTACTTCCACCCCTCGAAAGCGGTATAGCATCGGGAACGGTGCAGCCTGTGGTGTCAGTTCTTCAGCAGTGCCGGTGTGAGATTTATTTCGTTGGCGGGGATGAGCGCAGCGCCGAGAGCGGAAAGCGTATCCTCACCGTGTAAGATGCTGAACAACTGGTGTGCTGGCCGGTTGTTCAGCTTTTTTCTTGCGTAGGAATTGATGTGGCTCATCATGAGGTCAACGTCCTGCTGCGTCAGCGCGTCAAAAGATGTTCCCTTCGGAAGAATTCTGCGGATCATCTCATGTGTCACCTCGCAGCCGCCTTTCTGGTCGGAACGCTGGGGATCACAGAAGAAGATCCTGGTGCGCAGTTCTCCGTTGTAGTCACACTCGACGGAAACCGGATCTGTAAATTCGCTGCCTCTGTCTGTGAGAATCACCGGAAACAGCTCCGTAAACTTTTCTCTTCCAAGCAGGCCGTCCAGTCGGTTGAATATCTCTGTCACGGATCTGGCGGTATTGCGGTCTCTGAGAAAAGCGAGCATGAACTGGCTGTTTGTAAAGAACAGTGTCAGCAGGACTTTTCCACCTTTCCGGCCCTCCACGGAGTCCATCTGGACAACGGGGATATCCGGGTTCTCGGCTATAAAGGCGAGATAATCCTCATAGCTTCGCCCGACGTGGCATTGCTTATCTACCCGCAGCGGCTTCTTGCGTTTCCTTGCCCGGTAACGAACCTTTCTCGGAAGGTCAAGATTGCCGACAGAGAGAAGCCCGGCGTCTATGTAGTTGTAGACCGTCTTTTCATCCAGCATGATCTCATTGGCATTACTGGCACAGATATGGTGGACGGATTGTCCCTTCTTTATCAAAGGAGAAATGATTTCGTCAATTCTCTGCAGCTCATTGGGAGAGACGGCAAACCCTTGCCTGGATTCGCTGCGGACAGCTTCATACTCTTTCTGGGCGGCTTTTGCCTCATAGACTTTCTTGCGGAGGCAGCAGGAGTTGCGTGTTTTACAGCCGTTGCACACATACGGAGGACGTTTCAGCTTCTCGCAGAACTTCTCCTCAAATTCTTTGCAATGCCTGTAGCATCCGCTGTCACAGGACGCACATGGTTTGCTCCATTTCCAGGAGCAGCCGGGACACAGATCTCTGGAGTGTTTACAGGAAAGACGATGTTTACAGGGGTTGAACTTACTGCCGCCTTCCTTGACAACGAGGTGGCTACGTACTTCTTTGGAAATCGTTGTGGCGTCCTTACCGATGATAGCACCGATCTCCTTGAAACTGGCGCCGTCACGAAGCGCTTTTTCAATTTCGATGCGTTCACTTAGCGTCAAATGCTTATGCTTTGCCATAATAGATTGCTCCATATATATGGCTGCGACCGTTCCCAGTGACCGGAGCTGCTGAGGCATCTATTATACGGCAAGGCTTGCATAACTGAAATACACCGCATCATTTGCAAAACTAAATGCTTGCAAACAATGCGGTGGACTGGATTTTAACTTTTCAATTAACTTTATATAAAATGTATTGTTGTGAGCGGCTTGTAGAAGCCCATCCTATAAGTCTGGAGGTATCTCATGAAAGTCCGTTATGATAAGCTTTGGCGTTTGATGAAGGACAATAAATTGAAAAAGACAGACCTTGCGAAAGCTGCAGAGATAAGCTCCTACACTATGACGAAGCTCAATCATGATCGTCCAGTAAGCATGGAAGTAATGATAAATCTTTGCAAGGTGTTCCATTGCGATATTGGCGATCTGATGGAAGTAATCGAAGAAGACTAAAACCAAGATAGATCAGGAGGCACTTATGGCTGAGAAAACGAATGCCAACATCGGCTTTGAAAAACAACTTTGGGACGCAGCCTGCGTCTTATGGGGACACATCCCCGCAGCAGAATATAGGAAGGTCATTATTGGTCTGATTTTCCTTCGTTACATCTCAACTGCGTTTGAAAAGAGATACAACCAGCTCGTTGCTGAAGGTGACGGCTTCGAAGATGATCGGGATGCTTACGAAGAAGAAAACATCTTCTTTGTACCGGAGGCAGCTCGCTGGAGTACGATTGCCGCTGCTGCCCATACTCCCGAGATTGGTATTGTGATTGACAATGCCATGAGAGCTATCGAGGAAGACAATAAGAAGCTGAAGAATGTTCTTCCTAAAAACTATGCAAGCCCGGATCTCGACAAGCACGTCTTGGGAGATGTGGTGGACATTTTCACGAACAATATCAAGATGGATAGCACGGAAGCAAACGAAGATTTGCTTGGTCGTGCTTATGAGTATTGTATTGCTCAATTTGCCGAGAAAGAAGGCGTCGGCGGCGGCGAATTCTATACGCCGTCCAGCGTTGTCAACACTCTTGTTTCAATCTTAAAGCCTTTTGCAAACTGCCGTGTTTATGACCCCTGCTGCGGTTCGGGCGGTATGTTCGTTCAGAGCGCAAAGTTTATTCAGGCTCATTCCGGCAGCCGTGGAGCTATTGCTGTTTACGGTCAGGAAGCAAACGCTGACACTTGGAAGATGGCAAAGATCAATATGGCTATTCGTGGTATTGACGCCGACTTCGGCGCTTATCAGGCAGACACATTCACGAATGACCTTCACCCTACTTTGAAAGCGGACTTTGTTCTTGCCAATCCTCCGTTCAACTATCATCCGTGGAATCAGGAAAAGTTGACCGATGATGTGCGTTGGAAGTATGGTCTTCCTCCCGCCGGTAATGCCAACTACGCATGGATTCAGCACATGATTCACCACCTTGCCCCGCACGGCAAGATCGGACTTGTTCTTGCTAACGGCGCACTTTCTACTCAGAGCAGCGGTGAAGGTGAAATCCGCAAGCGCATTATTCAGGACGATCTGATCGAAGGTATCGTTGCGCTTCCGACTCAGCTCTTTTACAGCGTGACAATTCCCGTTACCCTGTGGTTCATTACGAAAGGTAAAAAGCAAGCCGGAAAGACGCTGTTCATTGACGCCCGAAAGATGGGCTATATGGTTGACCGCAAGCACAGAGACTTCACCGAAGCCGATATTGCCAAAATCGCAGATACCTTTGAAGCATTCCAGAATGGGACGCTGGAAGATGTAAAGGGCTTCTGTGCTGTTGCCACGCTTCAGGACATTGAAAAGCAGGACTTCATTCTGACTCCGGGACGTTATGTTGGCATTGAGGAGCAGGAAGATGACGGCGAACCCTTTGAAGAAAAGATGGCTCGACTGACTTCCGAACTCTCCGATATGTTCGCTAAGTCTCACGAGCTTGAAGATGAGATCCGCAGAAAGCTGGGGGCAATTGGTTATGAGATTTGAAACAACTAAAATCTCTGATTTGATCTCCGAGATTTCTATGGGACCTTTTGGCTCGAACATTAAAGTTGAGTGCTTCGTAGATGATGGCATTCCTGTCCTTAATGGCAGTAATCTTGAAGGGTTCGTTCTGAAAGAAGACTCATTCAGATATGTAACCGAGGAAAAGGCAGACTCTCTTGGCAGAGCAAATGCTCGCAAGGGAGATGTTGTCATCACTCACCGGGGTACATTAGGGCAAAT
>ERZ780013.597-NODE-597-length-11071-cov-5.40959_pt1 | contig 11071 bp, 9 predicted proteins | sample MGYA00511178_ERZ780013 | MGnify/ENA primary metagenome ERZ780013 (study PRJEB29588, sample SAMEA2149568) | human gut metagenome | biome: human gut; feature: human-associated habitat; material: faeces | place: Denmark | collected 2008/2010 ... | reverse complement strand
CCCAGACTCTCGCATGGACAGATGGCAAACATCTTGATGCGCATGGCGGCGGTGAAGGCAGCTACGCAGTCGGTGCCGAGGGCGTTGTTGGCGCTTTGCAGCATAATGCTGCCGATGGCGGTGATTGAGAACTGCAAACCCATCGGCACGCCGATTTTGAGCAGTGTTGAGCAGTGTCGCCGCGACATTGTCCGCTCGTCGCGCGAGGCACGGAGGATGTCGAACTTACGAATCATATAGACGTAGCACAGCACAGCCGACAGCGCCTGTGAGAACCCCGTGGCAAGGGCGGCCCCAGCCACTCCCCATCCGAGGGTGACGATGCAGAAAATGTCGAGCACGATGTTGAGGATGGTGGAGAAAAGCAGAAACCAGAACGGGGTTTTGCTGTCGCCGAGCGCGCGGATCATGCTTGAGAGCAGATTGTAGTAGAACGTTGCCGGCACGCCGATAAACGTGATCAGCAGATACCAATAGGCGTCGCTAAAGATGTTTTCGGGAGTGCTCATCCATCGAAGGATGGCCGCGCACAGCAGGCTCGTCACCACGGCTATCGACACCGACAGCCATGCCGTCAGTTTCAGACTGCTGTAGACGTAGCGGCGCATTGACTCATAGTCGCGCGCTCCGAATTTCTGCGCCAACCGAATGCGCGACCCCCCACCACCAGCCGTTGCAGAAGCCAAGAATCAGAAAGATCACCGAACTGCTGGCGCCGACTGCTGCCAATTGGCTTATGCCCAAGAATTTGCCCACAATAGCCGCATCAATCAGCGAATATGTCTGCTGCAGCAGGTTGCCGAGCAGCAAGGGCATAGTGAATTTGAAAATGAGCGGCATCGTGGCACCGCTTGTCATTTCATTGCATTTTGCCATACTTATACCTACAAACCTAAAACTGGATGCAAAATTACTTAGAAATTTTCTATGGTTTTCTAAATGAAGTGCAATAAGTGCAAAAAAAATGGGCGCATCTTAGCGGATGCACCCATTATGCTTATAAACGAGTCGGTTTAGTCGTAGATAAACGCCACGTTGTCGACGTATAGATTCTGACCGATAGTGCCCTCATAAGCCGTGCCGCAGCCGGCAGAGAACATCATGATGATGTGGGTTGGAGTTGCCAGCGGGCTGTCCCAACCAACCTCATGGATAGGCACGATTTTGCCCTTGCTGTTGCGCGCATAGTATGGACGGCTGCTGTCGACAAGGTTCATGTAGCTTTTATAGTAAGGCTGTCCGACGATGTTTCCGTAGTAGATGCGCAGGCGGTGTCCGTTGACCCATCCGGTGCTTTTCGTGTAGCGTTCGCGACCTGTTCCCACGCGCTTTGCGTAGATGTTGCCGTTGGCATCCTCCCATCGGCGCTGCAGCAACACGAATACCTCGCATGCATTCTGCTTTTTGAGAACTTTCTTCTTTCCGAAACCGCTTGAATATATCATCTGGGCATTGGCTGGAATCTCCACTTTGTAGTCGTAGGTCAGATATTTAGGGCGTTTTGTGAACCTTACGTTCATGTCCAGTTTGCTGTATGGATTTTTGGTGCTGCTCACCGGCTCCACCATTGTGCCGAAGTAGATGCTTCCCGAAACCAATACGTCCATATTCACCACACCGAGTGCCTTCACCTTCTCCATGATTGTTGAAAGCTTCACGCATTTGTTTCCGGCAGCGCGCTGCGCTGGGAACACGGCGTTGCTGCCCTTCACCACGCCAGCCACTTTGGCATACACGTTTGACGTAGCCCAAGGCGAGCCTCCGAGGTTTCTGTAAGCCTTGTTGCCGTGGATTGTCTGTGTCGGGCCGATTTCGTATAATGTCTTGGATTTTCCGCCGATGATTGCGGACTCTTTGATGGTTCTTGTGACCCAATGCTCAAAGTCGCCGAATGCGACCTTCTCTCTAGTCTCGGCGAGCAGTCCGCTTGTGGCTACGAGCAAGCCTGCCGCCAATAAAAATATTCTCTTCATTGTTGATAAATAAATTTTCGGGGTCAAAATTAGTCATTTCCACTGAATTGTGAAAGCAGATGGGCAAAGAGTGTCGTGTCGAAGCCGAAACAGACACGTTTTTTGAACCAATAAGCCATTATTTTACCATAATTAAAAATAAAAGAGACCAATTGTTGGCTTTGTATTGATTTAATTGATATATTTGCGAACTATTTAATCACTTATAAACAACTGACCTATTATTCTATGAGAAAATCAGCATTTTCAAAGATTATGCTTCCTTTGCTGGCGCTGTTGTTGCTTTGCACGCCCAAGGCAAAGGCGGAGGGCGAATATGCCTGGCCTGCAAATTACGACGGCGTGATGCTGCAGGGCTTTTATTGGGACTCTTACAAGGATTCTAAATGGACTGTGCTTCAGGCAAATGCCGCTGAACTGTCGTCTTATTTCAATTTGATCTGGGTGCCTAACGCAGGCAAATCATCGGCAAATCCGTCGATGGGCTACGACCCTGTCTACTGGTTCAGCAACTTTAACTCTTCGTTTGGCAACGAGGCGGAGCTGCGCTCGATGATTTCCACATTCAAGCAGTTCGGCACCGGCATTATCGAAGACGTGGTGGTCAACCATCGCAACGGCGCCACCAACTGGTATGACTTCCCTGCAGAGACTTACAATGGAAAAACTTACAAACTCGGTCTTGACGCCATCTGCAAGAACGACGAGCTTGCCAACCAGACTGGTATGCCGCAGCCTACCGGCGCATACGACACCGGCGACAACTTTGACGGCTGCCGCGACCTTGACCACACAAATCCTGCAGTGCAGGAGGCGGTGAAGGCTTATCTCGACTTTCTGAAGAACGACCTCGGCTTCACGGGTTGGCGCTATGACATGGTGAAGGGCTACGGCGCTGAGTATACAAAAATCTACAACGAATCGGCAAAAGCATCATACAGCGTGGGTGAGTACTGGGACAACTACGACAAGACAACATCGTGGATTGACCGTACGGGCCGCACATCGGCTGCCTTCGACTTTGAGTTCAAGTGGGCGCTCAACGCCGCTTTCCCGGGAATGAACTTCTCAAAACTCGTGTGGAAGCGCAACGGCTCGCTCAACCAGCCTGCCGGAATTATCCACATGGACACTTACCAGCGTTATGCTGTCACTTTCGTCGACAACCACGATACTTACAAGGAGTCGGACAAAATGTTTACCGGCGACGTTGAGGCTGCCAATGCCTTCATGCTCTGCTCACCGGGAACTCCGTGCGTGTTCTACAAGCACTGGCTCGACAAAAAGGACGCCATCAAGAAACTCGTCGCCATCCGCAAGTCGGTCGGCTTGACAAACCAATGCACTGTCAATGTGCTTGAGACAACCAATAACCGCTATGTGGCTGAGGTGACAGGCAATAATGGCAAGCTGCTCATCAAGATTGGACGTGGCTCTTATGACCCTTCGGCGAAAGGCTACTCTACATCGGACAAGGTGGCTGGCAACGCACTCTACTCCATCTGGACAAAGGTGGCTATCAAGAATCTTGAAAGCCAGGTGGCTCAACTGTCATTCTCGCCCGACGGCGGCACTTATGTCGGCGGCGTCAAGGTGACAATGGACGTGGCAAACGCAAAGGATTTCAACAATCCTGAGGTTGTATACACTACCGACGGCTCAATCCCTTCGCTCACCAACGGCACACATGCGGCTCCTGGCACAACACTTGACATCTCTACCAACACCAAACTCAAGGCAGTGGTGGTGGCCGACGGCAAAGTCGTGTCGGGCGTCAAGGAGGCAAACTATATCACATCGATAGAGCCTGTTGAAATCTACGTTGAGAAGCCGGAGTCGTGGAATAGCATCAACATCTACGCGTGGGTTTCAGAGCAGATAACCAGCGCTTGGCCAGGCGATGCCATGACAGAGACAGCAACCGTTGACGGCAAGACAATGTATTACCACAATTTCGGAACACAGTATCCTGAAATCAGCATAATCTTCAACAACGGCACAGCGCAGACTGCCGACATCAGCGAAGTGGGCTACGGCAAGCACTATTTCCGTCTGAACAGCGACACTGGCAAAAGCATCTCGGTGACTGAGTTCAAGCCACAGAGCAGCGTTACGTCAGTGACCGGCGGTGAGCTGGTAGTTTATCCCAACCCTGCCACCGACGTGATAAATGTGAAATCAGACAAGGGAGTAGCGTCGGTTGAGGTTTACACACTCAGCGGCGCGAAAGTGGCAGAGAGCGACACCGACGCAGTGAGCGTTGCCTCTCTCCAGAACGGAATGTATATCTACTCAGCTACATTTGCCGACGGCACGAAAGTCAGAGGCAAGTTCTTGAAAAAGTAATTTATAATTGCTTCTATAAGCTACACCAAAGGGCTGACACTTCTTGCGAGGTGTCAGCCCTTTGTGTCTTTGTTTCCGTAAAAACTGGAATAAGTGTATTTTTTGAGGGTGCAAAAAATGGAATAAGTGTAGTTTTTTCTTGGTTTTTAAATGGAATAAGTGTACTTTTACGCCGTGTTTAAAATGGAATAAGTGTTATGCTGCGTAGAAAAATACAAAAAGAGATACACGATTACTATCGTTCAGAATCAAATAAAGTGTTGCTGCTTGATGGAGCAAGACAGATAGGAAAATCTTTCATTATCAGATATGAAGGACAGAAATTCTTCAAAAATTATATTGAGATTAATTTTCTGGAAGACAAAAATGGTGACAAATTATTTGAAGGAGTCTCTAACTCAAAAGATTTTTATCTCAGACTAAGTGCTTATGCAGGAGACAAAATGGGTTCAAAAGAAAATACGCTTGTCTTTCTTGATGAGATACAAGCGTATCCTGAACTTCTCACTCTGCTTAAGTTCTTGAAAGACGAGGACCGCTTTACATATATCGCAAGCGGTTCGCTTCTCGGCGTAACTCTTAACAAGACACTTTCAAAGCCGGGCGGGCGTATTATCAAAAAGAAAATGCATCCGCTTGATTTCGAAGAGTTTTTGTGGGCAAATGGCGTCGGAGAAGAAACAATAGCCTACGCGCGGGAGCAATTTGCCAAAGAGAAGTCGATAGAAGAAGCCATCCACAATAAATTTATCGACTTATTCAAGAAGTATCTTCTTATCGGGGGGCTGCCCGATGCTGTAAATACTTTTATTGAAACAAGCAATATTGTTGCCGTTCGTGCCGTTCACGATGAAATTTATGAATTATACAAAGGCGACGCCTCTCAATATGACAATGAAAACTCATTAAAAATAAAGCGAATTTATGAGATGATTCCATCTAATATGGAAAACAAAAAGAAGCGACTTTATTATAGTGAGATAGAGAACAAAAAAGGAAAAAGAAGCGCTGACTACGAGGCAGAATTGGAGTACCTGATAAGTTCCGGAATATCATTGGAGGTTCTTGCCGTTTCAAATCCAAAATTTCCTCTTAAAGAGTCGGTTCAAAAAACATTAATAAAGTTATACTTGAACGATGTCGGACTTCTGACAAACATCTTATATCGCTATAATGTCAATGCTGTAATCGGAGCGGAAAGCAATGTTAATCTTGGCGCTGTATACGAAACGGTAATTGCCCAAGAGTTAAGCGCACACGGCTACTCTTTGCGTTATTACGACAATAAAACAAAAGGAGAAGTCGATTTTATCGTAGATGACTATGACGCGCTCAGCGCAATGCCAATCGAAGTTAAGTCAGGAAAGGACTTCAGGCAGCACCGGGCGTTAGACAAGTTTGTTGAAAATGAGGATTATCACATCAAAAAAGCAATACTGTTCTCAAACGACAGCAAAGTGGAACGAAGCGGAAAGGTGGTCTACATGCCGATATACTACGCAATGTTCCTAAAACCAAGCAATCCCGACAGCTTTATCATACCATAAATTGCTGTAACTCGCCGAAAATGAATGTTCGTTGTGCATTTCGCAAAACAAATACAACAAAGGCATTTTCGGCACTGCGCAATAAAACTACGAGGGAAGGTTGATTATTTTGTCCGATAAAACGTTTATAAGCGACATAAATTAGGGCTGACTTGCGAGGTGTCAGCCCTAATTTATGTCTTTGTTTCCGGAAAAGTGGAATAAGTGTATTTTTGAGGGTGTTTAAAATGGAATAAGTGTAGTTTTTTGAGCTAAAGCGGACTTGAAATTCGCAGATTTTCAATGTGATTCCCGCAAGAAATCTCAAAACGGTGAGAAAGACGTCAATGTGAAACGAAAAATAGATCAGCAATTTAAAGCCTGGGAATTTGTCGTATAATCAACAAATTGATGTCCGTTATAACGGCGGAATGCCTCGAACTTTGCGCAATGAGGCAATGGCAACGTTGGTAGACTATCATCGCGTAGCTTCGCCGTTGATTTTTAACATTTCAATTGGGTTTTGCTACCGAACCCAAGTCCTGCCGGGCATGCGGGAATGTGGATAAAAAAAGGTAGTCAGCGAAGCTAACTACCTTCTGTTGTGTGGTCCCACTTGGGCTTGAACCAAGGACCCCCTGATTATGAGTCAGATGCTCTAACCAACTGAGCTATAGGACCTGCTGCGGCTTTATTGCCTGAAGCGAGTGCAAAGATACATCTAAGTTGCGGAAATTGCAAATGTATGGTGTTATTTTTTTGCCGGAAATCTTGTTTAGGTCTTATTTTCGCTGTAATTTCGCCACACTATGGAAGATTCTATTAAAATCAATAAAGTGTTGATTCGCAATCTTCAAATGGAGGATTACGAACAGCTGTCGCAGTCGTTCACGCGCGTATACGCCGACGGCAGCGATGTGTTTTGGACCCGTGGACAAATACAGAAATTGATCGACATTTTTCCGGAGGGTCAGATTGTAACGGTTGTCGACGACAAAATTGTGGGCTGCGCCCTGTCGCTGATTGTCGACTACAACCTTGTTAAAAACGACCACACTTACGCACAGGTGACGGGCAACGAGACATTCAGCACCCACAATCCCAACGGCAATATTCTCTATGGCATAGAGGTGTTTATCCATCCGCAATACCGCGGACTGCGCCTCGCCCGCCGTATGTATGAATACCGCAAGGACTTGTGCGAGTCGCTGAACCTGAAAGCCATCATGTTTGGCGGACGCATACCGAACTATCATAAGTATGCCGACAAGTTGCGCCCGAAGGAATATATCACGAAGGTGCGTCAGAAAGAGATTTTCGACCCTGTGCTGACGTTCCAGCTGAGCAACGATTTCCACGTGCGCAAGGTGATGCGCAACTATCTGCCCAACGACGAGGAGTCGAAACACTATGCCTGCCTGTTGCAATGGGACAATATCTACTATCAGGCGCCGTCGCAGGATGTGGTGAGCAAGAAGACCACCGTGCGCGTGGGGCTGGTGCAATGGCAGATGCGCTCATACCGCACTATCGACGACCTTTTCGAACAGGTGGAGTTTTTCGTCGACGCGGTGTCGGGCTATCAAAGCGACTTTGTGTTGTTTCCTGAATACTTCAACGCTCCGCTGATGGCGCGGTTCAACGACGACAGCGAGGCGGAGGCAATCCGCGGACTGGCGCAGTACACCACCGAAATCCGTGACCGCTTCGTGAAACTTGCCATCAGCTACAACATCAACATCATCACCGGCTCGATGCCTCAGGTGAAAGAAGACGGACGCCTGTACAACGTGGGCTTCCTGTGCCGCCGCGACGGCTCGTATGAGTCGTATGAGAAGATTCATGTCACCCCCGACGAGATAAAGAGCTGGGGCTTGTGCGGAGGCAGCAAGATTCAGACGTTTGAAACTGACTGCGCGCGCATCGGTATCCTGATTTGCTACGACGTCGAGTTTCCCGAGCTGTCGCGTCTGATGGCCGACGAGGGAATGCAGATTCTCTTTGTGCCATTTCTCACCGACACTCAGAACGCATATTCACGCGTAAAGGTATGCGCACATGCGCGAGCCATCGAAAACGAGTGCTACGTAGTGATTGCCGGCAGCGTGGGCAACCTTCCGAGAGTCCACAATATGGATATCCAGTATGCACAGTCGGGCGTGTTCACGCCTTGCGACTTTGAATTCCCCACCGACGGCACACGTGCAGAGGCTACGCCAAACACCGAGATGATTCTTGTCAGCGACGTAGACCTCGACCGGCTCAACCACCTCCACACCTACGGAAGCGTGAAGAATCTCAGAGACCGCCGCAACGACCTCTACGAAGTGAGGTTGAAGAAATAGCGTAGGCCACACATGACAAACCGGAGGCGCATCGCTTGTTGGGTGATGCGCCTCCGGCATTTATTTATTCAAAAATCACGTCAGTCTTCCTCGGGGAAGAGCGATTTGCCATAGTCGCTCATAAATTCGCGCACCTCATGGATAGGCAGCGCCACTCTGATGTCGCCGGCAGCATAGCATGCAACGTCATACGGGTTGTAGAAGAACGTGATCAACGCCCCTTCAATGTAGAAGTCGCTCACAGTAGGCACCTTGTCGACAAGTAGACTTCCGGCATACTCCGGCTTCAGCTGAAGCTCGCGCATGATTGCAGTCTTCAACCCCTGCACGTCGGCAAACACGCGTCCCACGGTCAGCACCTGACCCTTCTCCACGTCGTAGTTGACATAGGTTGTCGCATAGTTGCCGTGAGCTCCGCCGAGGAATGCGTAGGAATACACACTGTAGGTCACAAGACGCTTGCCTATGCTCGTAGGCGTAACCGTAAGTTGGGCGCTGTGGCGGTGCACAGTCTCCGACAGCTCCGGCAGTTTGTCAACGTCTTTTTGTGTGATGCCCTTTTCTCCCTCAAAGCCAAGAGGCTCCGCAAGCATCGCATCCAGCGATTCTTTGAGCGTGGCGCGCTTGCTTGTGCCGAAGGCTATCGAGAGGATGCTGTCCTGCAGCTCTTTCGGCTCCTTGCCTCCAAGCGTTTCAGGCCAGCATACAGAAACCGTTGTCTCTGTAAACACTTTTGCGTCCTTGCCATAAAAGTTCAGACTGTCGGGCAACGACAATTGCTTCTTGGCAACAACTTCTTCCGTGCGAAACATGCTTACGTTTTTGTCTGCTTCCGCATCTTTATTTCCTGTCTTTCCGCAGCCGGCAAGTGTCAATGCCACTGCTGCCACCAATAATATTTTCTTCATATTTTTGATTGTTTTTGTTGATTCGTACCGAGAAGTTACTAAAAGAGTGTAAACCACTGGAAATGAGCGTAGGTTGATTGCTCATTATGGTAATAGGTTACGAATTAGCAAGTTATCTACTGCATTATTCTTCTGCGCGTTGCGTAACCTTCAAAGAACTCTTCGTATGCAAAGGTAGCAATTTTGTTGGGACTTTTGATGTTATCTGTCTGATTTTTCACTCTTATTTTCCGTAAAAGCGATTACATGTGTCGGCGCACCATCGTACAAAACAGGTTTTGAACGAACGTGTGCCGACTATTGCATAAGCGGTGAGAAAAGGGTTCTGCCTCACGCCTAAACAACAGTTTAGACTGATGAGGCAAGGCCCATTTCTTTTATGCTTATGCCAAAGAGGTGCTTTTATGGCTTTTTCAGATGATTTTTCATTGTGAGATTGTCGTGGATGCCAAGAAGGTGAAGCGCGAAGAGAAAGCCTACAAGAAGATACCCGTCATTACCGACTTTACGGACGGGGACGGCAACGACCGCATGAAGGAAACGGTTCAAGCGAATTACAGGCGCATCAAGGAGGAAGTGAAGCAGATTGTTCAAGAGGAAATGGAACGTATCGCAAATGATGAAAACTTGAAACACCTGTTGCAGCAGAAGGGGTAATTAGGCATAAACCGGAAACGGTTGATTATTGAATATCAACTGTTTTTGGTTGATTTTGAAAAATCAACCGTTTTCGGTTAATTATTGAGAGAATAATCGTACCTTTGCAGGTGATTAAAACATTCTATGAATATGGATAAGATCAAAGGAGTTATAACAGGAGATATAATAGATTCTTCTGCCATACAGATAGAATATCGGGACTTCTTACTGAAGTCCATACAAAAGATTGCCGAAGAACTGAATGTAATTGAACCTCTAAAAATAGAGTTTTTTAGAGGGGATAGTTTCCAGATGGTTATCAATAACCCGGAAAACGCAATGCAAATCGCAATACTGCTGCGTGCCGGATTAAAAAGCCATACACCAAAGGGGTGCGAAAAACCGTGGGATGCCCGTCTTTCTTTGGGAGTGGGAACCATATCATACCATGCAGACAATGTTGTACTTTCTGACGGAGAGGCGTTCCAATACTCGGGAAGAGAACTTGACGAGATGGGCAAACGGCGGCTCATCGTCAAAACAAGATGGTCGGACGTGAATGACGAATTACTGGTAAGTACGGCATTTGCGGATGACGTTATTTCCTCGTGGAGCGTATCACAATCGCAAGCCGCTTATCATGCATTGCTATGTAATACGGCTCAAAAAGATATTGCTAAGAAACTTCATAAGTCTGCACAGAATATAAGCAAACTATTGAGCGCGGCGAAAGTGAATCTTGTTCAGATGTATCTTGACCGGTATCATAATTTGATTTCAAACTTATTAAAATAATGATTATGGCCATATTGCTAAGACTTTTATTTGCCCATATCCTTTCCGATTTTGTCTTTCAGAATGATAAAATATGCGAAGGCAAACAAGAAAAGACCTCAAAGAAGTATGTTTATCAACTATTACATAGTCTCATTCATGCTTTAATAGCATATCTTTTTGTTGCAGACTGGAGCAACTGGATTATTCCATTGGTTATTTTTGTGTCACACACACTGATGGATTACATAAAGGTTGAATATATGAAGAAGGATGTCGCATCGTTCACCATAGACCAGCTTGTGCATATTGCCGTTATTGTAATCTTATGGCTATCGCTGTTTGACCATTGCGGAGATTTTTGTCAAGAGCTTTTCAAAACCGAATGGAACAATATAAATATCTGGGCTGTTGTCACCGCCTACTTTTTGATACTAAAACCGACTTCTGTGTTTTTGAACCTCTTCATAAAAAGATGGACACCTTCGGCTACAGCGGAAAAGAGGGGTCAGTAGAAATTTAGTGGGGATAAATTTTAGGCATCCAAATGTTATGCCGAA
>ERZ780013.593-NODE-593-length-11130-cov-1.86113_pt1 | contig 11130 bp, 4 predicted proteins | sample MGYA00511178_ERZ780013 | MGnify/ENA primary metagenome ERZ780013 (study PRJEB29588, sample SAMEA2149568) | human gut metagenome | biome: human gut; feature: human-associated habitat; material: faeces | place: Denmark | collected 2008/2010 ... | reverse complement strand
TGACAGAGTCTGGGGATGTACCGGATAAGATAGAGTCCGCTACGCTTAATTCCTGGTTATTCAACAAGGATACAATAAGAAAAGTCTTACGTGTATTTATGGATAAGGGAATCAAGATAGATTACGGGCAGAAGATAGGAAAAACAATAATATTTGCAAAGAATCATACTCACGCAGAGAAGATATTTGAGGTTTTCAATGAGGAATATCCGCATCTTGTTGGGTACGCGGAAGTTATAGATAATCAGACAAAATTTGCGCAGAAAGCAATAGATGATTTTTCGGATCCTAAGAAACTGCCGCAGATAGCCATATCAGTTGACATGCTTGATACGGGAATAGATGTTCCAGAGATACTCAATCTGGTATTTTTCAAGAAGGTAATGAGTAAGGCAAAATTCTGGCAGATGATAGGAAGGGGAACCAGACTTTGCGAAGGACTGCTGGACGGCAAAGATAAAAAATTGTTCTATATATTTGATTTCTGTAGTAACTTTGAGTTCTTCAGGGTAAAGAAAAAGGGCAAAGAGGCTGTAAATGTGATGCCTATACAGGGGGCGATATTCCAGAGAAGATTTGAGATAGCGTATAAGCTGCAGTCACTTACTGATAGGGACGACAGGGTGAATTTCTTCTTGGAAAAACTGATATCTGACATGAGCAGTGAAGTGCAGAGATTGTCGAGGGATAACAGGGATAATTTTATAGTAAAGCAGCATCTGAGATATCTGGATAAATACTCGGATGAAGTAAACTACCAGAATATAACGTTCCCTGATGTCAATGTCGTAAAGGAAGAAGTATCGCCTTATATTATGGCAGATGGTGATGAGCCGAGTGCTTTGAGATTTGATGCGCTTATATATGGCTTGGAGCTTGCACATGTGGCGGGAAAGAATGACGAGAGAGCAAAGAGAGATCTTATAAAAAGGGCTAATGCACTTTCAAGACTTATAGGAAAACATATTGATGAGATTGATTGCAGAAAAGAAATCATAGATAAAGTATTGTCGGATAGCTATGTAGATGGTGCTGGAATTATAGAGTTCGAAGAGATAAGGACAGGACTTAGGGATATCATGAGCTTTATAAAAAGCACAGTACAAACATACGACACTAACTTTGATGATGATATCCTATCTACTGACTGGCATGAATCAGAACTTGAGAACGATGATCTGAAGAATTATAAAGCAAAGGCTGAATTCTATATAAAACAGCATCAGGATAATATTGTAATTGCAAAACTCAAGACAAATAAGCCACTTACTACTGGGGATGTGAAGGCACTTGAGGATATCCTTTGGAATGAGATCGGAACGAGAAAGGATTATGAGGGTGAGATCGGTGACAAGCCTCTTGGTGAATTTGTCCGTGAGATAGTAGGGCTTGATATGAACGCTGCAAAGGAGGCGTTTAGTGAATATCTGAATGAAACAAATTATGACAGCAGGCAGATATACTTTGTCAATCAGATAGTTGAGTATGTGGTACACAATGGAATGATAAAGGATATGTCAGTGCTGATGGAGTCGCCATTTACAGACAGGGGAAGTATAACGGATATATTTAACGCGTCTGTATGGATGGGTATAAAGAAGGTAATAGACCAGATAAATGCAAATGCGAATGTGGCTTAACGGACACTAAGTAAAACTTTCGGGGGGAATCACATGACTTTATACATGAACATAAAACAGCTTGGCAAGCGGAAGGACACAGTGCACAAGGTCCCATTTGAATATGACACAGCACCGAGCACGCTGCGGGAACTCATAACAGAGACAGTAAAGATCTGCGTAGCACAGTACATATCCCGCATGGATCGCGGCGATGCAGTGTTGACAGATGAACAGATCGATGATATGGGAAGAATAGGAAAGATAGCGTTCGGGATCGTCTATGGGGAGAAGAAACCGGATGTGGATGAAGCAGTGAAGACAGCCATTCAAGGATTTGAGGATGGGCTGTTCAGAGTGTTCCGCGGTATGGATGAATTAACGGAGCTGGACAGGGAAGAGAAGTTTAACGAAGGGGATGAGATCACATTTATCCGCCTCACAATGCTGGCGGGCAGAATGTGGTAGAACATAAAGAAAGGGGTTACAATGGCGGTGGACAAGAAGACAAGGTTTGAGCTTGAGGAGCAGAAGAAGATCGCAGATGAAGTGAGAGAGGCATTTGACGAGAATTCCACGAAGCTCAGAAAGAGCTACAGTGCGGATGCGCAGAAGCTTCTTAAGGAGATGGATAATTACTATGGAGATGTAAAAGAGTCAACGATCGGCAAGAGACTTGAGACATTTCTTGAGAATGAAAAGAATGTTCCTTCTGAATTCTTCAGGAGGGAGCTGAAGCATTTGCCAGGGTGGGTGCCGGATCATCTGATGGAGGATTTCTACACTTCTATAGACAGCATAATCAAGTGGCAGAAGCCAATATTATTACAGAAGAACCATGCGTACGAAGAGGTATGGGGCATTTCTTGACAGATATTTCAGGATCATGAATGAATATCACTCCATGGGGATATACGGATGCGACATAGTATCTCTCTACAGGGAGAAATTGCCGCAGGATATATTGTGCTATTACAGGGATGGCAACAGCAATGGGTATAGAATAGTATCTGAATATTGGATACAGGCGGAGCTCGACAGGGGGAATGCAGAGCTTGAGGAAGTGCTCATGGACATCATGTTCGGTGAGAGTGCGCAGACAAGGCTCACGACCAATATCCTCAGGGGAATATATATGAGCTCCAACACAAGCCTCCATGAGGCTGTAGGCAAGCTGCTCGTTGCAGCAAAGCTTCAGGAGGGGCTTAGGCAGGCGATATGTGAGAATATGGATTATGGAACGGCAGGTGCATTTATGACTCTGTTCCATGTGATAAAGGAGAATGATCTTCTGAGATTCTCATCTGTCATGAGGGCTGTAGCCACCTGGACAGGACTTGTGACTGACGAGGAGAGCAAGCTTGACCGTATACAGAAGAAGCAGCTGCTTCTTATAGATACATATCTGAATGATGAAAATGCAAGGCGTGAAGCTTTATCCGGCGAGGATGCCATGCAGATCTATCTTGCGCTGTGGAGCTATGGTTTCTTTGATGTGGACGAGGCATGCCATGTGATGAACAAGCTGGCGCTTGATGGCAGCAGACACCAAAGACTGGTATTTGGCACATATATCAGGGCAATGAGTCTGGGAAAGGTGTACACACACAGCGTTGCAAAGGAATTTATCAAGAGATTCCCAGACGAGATGGACACCATGGCGGTCATCATGCCAAGCTTTATGTCGGATTACCAGCCTTATATGAATAGTCTCATATATAAAGACGGCAGATCGTACAACAATGAACTTAAGAAAATGACATTTGCCGAGGTGGACAAATATTTTGACAACAGGAAAGAATGTCAGGAGATGTACGATATCCTCATGGGCATACTTGAGCGCATGCCAAAGAAGAGGCTTGAGTTTGATCCGTGTGTATTTCCATGGAATGCCGAATATCTGGACAGATCCGCAATCATCATGAGACTTGCGGTCTGTGCAAGCGCTCTAAAGGACGAGGACAAGATCACGCACATAGCGGAGATGGTTCCTGAGATAGATTCCGCAAGGTACAGCAGAGATGCGCTTTTGCTTCTGCTTGTAAGGCAGCCGGCAAATGACAGGCAGCGTGCCATACTGGTGGATGCGGTTGCCGACAAGGAGACATATACCAGAAACAAGGCGGCCATGATCGTTAAGGATATGAAGCTTTCGCCGGAGAATTATGTACAGCTTGAGAATATGCTCAAGTACAAGAAGTCGGACATAAGGGAGACTGTACTGTCTATACTTTATAAACTTGACGGTGATGACATGGACGATCTCATCGGAAGACTTCTCGCAGATTCCAAGGAGGAGAAGAGAACAGCGGGACTTGATCTGCTGCTCCAGCTCAAAAATGATGAGAACAGGCAGAAACTTTTTGCAGATTGTGTTGGTCATATAGACGCTATGCAGAGGGAGTCTGCGAATGGAAGATCCAGTGTTACAACTAAGGAGCAGATTCTTATACGTGAGATTAAAAATGTTGGCACAGACCGGGCTGGTGCAGATGAGGGATATGGACTTTATGATGTAAATGCGGACTATGAGCCGGTATTTGACAAGAGTTATCTGGCTGAGTGCATTGAGCTGTACAAAAAGTATTTCCCTGAAAGCGGAATTGCAAATGATAATCTGTGCAAGACTGCCAAGAGCGAGGGTGCATTTGCAAAACTCAAATCAAAGATTGTGCCTAAAAAGAAAGACACGACATCTGATTCAGAAGTTATAAATATATTAAGAAAATTTGATGCATTTGTGGATGAGCACAAAAATGATGAGTATGAGATGGCTGACGGAGAGATCGGCCTGCTTGGTGAGGCAGGTGGGAACATATATGTGAGCTGTGACAAGGTGGCATGTGAGGAATTGTGGGTAGATTTCTACGAGAAAAATATTCAGACTCAGTATATGTGCATGCAGCTATACGTGTATCTGAATGGCTACAACAGTGACAAACAGGATTTCAAGAAGTACTGCGAGAGCTTTATGGCGGATATGTTTGGAAATATATATATAGAAGAATGTCCGGCATTCGGATATCTTGCCATTGTCAGAGCTATAATTGGATTCCTGTATAGAAGATATGTGATGGATAGTGACAAGATGAGACTTGCCGTTGTGGCAGCAGACTATCTGCTTGGACGAAGTGATGAGCTCATATATACATTTGGCGGGAATAAAGGTGGCAGCAGTATATCTGGTGATGATTCAAAGGTATATCACAGAAGTGTGCTCACAAATGAGCAGATCATGATAATAACAAGGTGGCTTGCAATCGATGGTGACAGCGATATATTGGACGTAAAAGAGGATTCTGACGAGGCAAGGCAGAATGAAGAGAATTTCAGGCATTTGTTTCCATACAACTATGCCCTTGCAAAGTGTCATAACTTTAATATACCTTCAGACGTTGTAAATGATAGAAATTCATATTACTGGGTACACACAGGAAGTGTCATGCCGGTTCCTGGTCTCCTGAACTATATTGCCGCATACAGCCGTGGTATTATATCCAGGGATTATATGTACAAGATGGCATTTGAGGGGAATTCCTTGGATAGGAGCCTCAAATGTGTATCTGACGTGATGCGTTTTATAACGGAGCGCAACAGGAAGGTGCAGACCAGAGGCTATGAGTGGGGATATACGGAGCGTGAAAGGCTGAGGAGTGTGAGGCAGATACTTCTTCACAGTCCGGAAGGAGAGTTCTCGGAGACGGACGAGAAAAGGCTGGATATAGCTAAGAAGCTGTACACTGATATGTCCGAGCTTGTGCTTTCTGCAGAGCTCACAAGGGGAGATACAGAGACAGAATTCTCTCCATATATATACGGGCTTACAAGAATATTCGGAGCGGAGTATTTTGTCAGGATACTGTCAGCCCTAGGCAAGGAGACGCTGGAGAGATCAACGTATTTCAATACCGGTTATTACTATAATCGTCAGAAGGTCAGCAAGAAGAACAGTATGTCTCATCTTCTTCAGGTATGTGTGCCTGATGCAAATGACAGTGCGGAGACTTTGAAGGCCTATCTTACAGGTACAGATATAAGTGATGCCAGGCTTATAGAGGCAGCTATGTATTCTCCGGAGTGGATAGATATAGTTGGAGAGTATCTTGGATGGGATGGATTTACTGCGGGATGCTATTACTTCATGGCGCACATGAACGAGTCATTTGATGACAAGAGAAAGGCTATGATAGCGAGATTTACACCGCTTGAGGTGGATGAGCTGAACGACGGGGCATTTGACAGGACGTGGTTCACCGAGGTCTATGACAGATTGGGTGACAAGCGTTTCCAGCTTATATACAAGGCGGCGAAATACATTTCAGACGGTGCAAAGCACACCAGAGCGAGAAAATATGCGGATGCGGCGCTTGGCAAATATGATGAGCCCGAGCTGATGGCTGAGATCGAGGCAAAGAGAAACAAAGATCTGCTCATGGCGGTGGGAATCCTGCCGATAGAGAATGAGGAGCAGATAAAGGACAGGTACATGTTCCTTCAGAAGTTCAAGAAGGAGAGTAAGCAGTTCGGAGCACAGAGGAGAGCCAGCGAGGCGGCAGCAGTTTCTACAGCTATGCGCAATATGGCGATCAATGCCGGATATCAGGACGTGACGAGACTTACCCTACGTATGGAAAGCCTTGTAGTTCAGGGCATGACAGAATATTTTCGGCCGCATGAGATCGGAGAAGTGACCGTATGGCTTGAGATGGAGGACGGCGACAAATGCGCTGTCATCTGTGAGAAGAACGGCAAACAGTTAAAGTCCGTTCCGGCAAAGATCAAGAAGGATGAGTATGTATTGGCTCTGATGGATGCCAAGAAGCAGATGGCGGAGCAGTCAAGGCGTACAAAGGCGATGCTTGAGGATGCGATGGAGAGTCAGGAGGAATACACCTGGGCTGAGATTAGGGGCATGCTGGAGAATCCTGTTATACATGACATGGTGGCTGCGCTGGTGTTCAAGGTGGCGGAGCCTGACGGTGTGAAGGCAGATCTGGATAGTACGGCTGACAGTATTATGTCAGGGGCAAATGAACTTGATGATAGCAAGAATGTTGTGCTGGGATTTGCGACTGAGGATGGATTGAATGTGTTTGGTGAAAATATAAAGCTGTCAGATGACACAAAGCTTACAGTAGCACATCCATTCCACATGTACATGGCTGGCAAATGGCACGATATACAGAAATATGTATTTGACAACAAGATCGTCCAGCCGTTCAAGCAGGTGTTCAGAGAACTCTACGTGAAGACCGAAGAGGAGATGAACATGGAACATTCCCTCAGATATGCGGGCAATCAGATTCAGCCGAAGAAGACACTCGGCTGCCTGAAGTCAAGACACTGGGTAGCTGATATAGAGGACGGTCTTCAGAAGGTGTACTACAAGGAGAATATAGTAGCGCAGATCTACGCTCTTGCGGACTGGTTCTCACCTGCAGATATAGAATCACCGACGCTTGAATGGGTGGTATTTTCGGATAGAAAGACAGGAAAGGATCTCAAGATCAAGGATATCCCGGATATCATATTCTCTGAGGTCATGAGGGATGTGGACATGGCTGTTTCCGTGGCGCATGCAGGAGGCGTGGATCCTGAGACCTCACACTCAACTGTTGAGATGCGAAAGGCGATAGCAGAATTCACTATGCCACTTTTCAAGCTGACAAATGTCACATTTACAAAGAACCATGCAGTGATAGAGGGCAAGCGTGCCAATTATACAGTCCACCTTGGAAGCGGAGTGGTGCATCAGGAGGCAGGCCCTATGATAAATGTACTTCCTGTGCATTCGCAGAGGCGAGGCAGAATATTCCTGCCATTTGTGGATGACGATCCAAAGACATCGGAAGTACTCACGAAGATACTGTTCTTTGCAGAGGATAATAAGATCAAGGATCCTTATATACTGGGACAGATCGAGCAGTGAGTGTGAAGATAATACTGCTGCCTGTGACAAGTAAGTGATGTAACGTTTGACAGATAGATTTCCGGACAGAGAAAGAAGATGACATAATGGAAATCAGGAATATAATAACAAGGCTTAAAATTGGACGTGGTGATGCAGACAACAGGTTCCCATATGACGAGAACATACATGAGGCTGTCATCAGGTGTTCTATTTGCACCGGAGAACAGGTCGCCGGATTCAGGAGCAGAGAGGACGGGAGCTTTGTGGGTGTGATGGTGATACAGTCGGAGAAGGATCTTGAGAATTTTAAGAGACTTTACCGGGTGGATGACGTGAGAAAGATATATTAAATACAGTTATAGGGATATTGACATATTGTTATTGTATAGCTGCCAGCTATATGATAAAATAAATATATCTGAGGGGAATTTGCGTGAATTATCACGTACAATTGAATACTCGGCAAAACAAGAGAAATTTTGTGACTCAAAGCTTTGGGGCCTAAGAGATTTTGACATCAGGGGAGACGATCAGACGGCAGCCAGTTGCATCTACACATGAGATATACATATTTATGTGGTATATAAGATATTTTTACGATATCAGTGTATAGATTTTTATATAAGCGTCACTTTAAGTGGCGCTTTTGTGCGTTATGAAGTCAGAGAAAACTCAAGAAATGAAACTAAAAGGGCAAGTGTGATTACAGGTTTATGAAGAATTGGTAAAGTTTTCTAAGAAAATTTTACATGCAGCATCAGTTCTAGCCGAAGGCGACTTTTAATGAGCTGATGTTCAAGATGAACAGGAGGGGACGTATGAGGAAGAATATCAGTAAAAATAATAAAAAGAGGTTAATATGTACAGTTATAGTCGGCGCTATGCTTTGCGCAGGTGCAGCATTTGGTGTCACAAAGTATGTCAATAGAGACTCTACAAGTAAAGATGGAACAGATACATCTATAGTCAATACACAGGGACAGTCAGGTGATGTCACAAAGGCAGACCAAACTGTGTATATGACGGATTTCCAGAAAGAGAATGCACAGAAGGAAGCGGAGATAGTAGCTGATAAGGTTGAGGATAAAAAGGACACTCTTACGGCAGATCAGGGACTCTATGCGCCCGATTCTATAGTCCTTACAGATACAACTAAGGAAGAGGCGGAGAGAATCGCAGATAAGCTGGGGGCAGAGGTCAGGCTTACAGATGATGAAAGCTTTGCTGTTCTGTATCTGCCAGAGGGCATGACTATAGATGATGTATATAATAACGACGAGTACAGTCAGGAGATAACAGAGATGACACCTGACTATTACGTGAGCGTAAGTGCACTAAATCAGAAACTTGCCTTGAACCTGGCAGGTGATAAATCAAAATCGGAGACAACAACTTATTCTGACGATTCACAGATTGATGATTCACTGCCTGTATCTAAGGTAACAAAGGCAAGACCGGACTATGCGGCAAATGACCCGGATTTCTCAAATCAGCAATATCTTGATTATATAAATCTCAAGAATACCTGGAATACCACGAAGGGAAGTGGTGTGACGGTTGCAGTCATTGATTCCGGTATAGACACAGATCATCCTGAGTTCGCAGGAAGAATCAGCGAAAAATCATACAATGCATCAGAGGACAAGATAGTAAAAGACTATGATATATCCGTTATAGAGGATGAGCAGGGACATGGTACAGAGGTAGCGGGTGTTCTTGCTGCGTCAATGGACAATAATGAGGGAATTGTGGGAGTCGCACCGGAGGTGGAGCTTCTTGTTATCAAATGTAATGTTACAGCAAGTGGAGAATTCGTTCGAGGCTCAGACGCTGTATTTGGATTAGCATATGCTATAGAGGCAGATGTTGATGTGATTAATATGTCATTTGGATCTTATGAAGATATGTATAGTAAATATACGGAATTAGCAGTAGACAGCGATATCATATGTGTTGCAGCAGCTGGTAATGATGGTAGCAATATGCCTGTGTATCCTGCATCACTTGACAGTGTTATATCTGTAGGAGCATATGATACAGACAATGAAACTATAACCGATTATTCAAATTATGGAGAGAATGTAGACATACTTGCACCTGGCACGACATATACCACAGCCATAGGGGGAGGATATACCATCGTATCTGGAACATCCATGTCAGCGCCGGTTGCTGCCGGAGCAGCAGCTCTCTATAGATCTGCTTTCGGTAAGACAGAATTTACAGATATGAAACAGCTTTTTGAGGCTTCGTCTGTTGATATAGGAATAGCGGGAGAAGATTATTACCACGGATTCGGTGAAGTGGATGTATATGCGCTTGTGTGCGAGGAGAAAGGAAAGATCACGTATGACATGATGACTGACGAGATAGCTAATCAGACTCAGATATTTGTCAAGGGTCATACTGTACAGACTATGCCTGAGCCAGAGAGAGAGTATCTTGTATTTGATGGTTGGAACTTTGATCCAAACTGTGAGGATGTGTGTGAATACTATACAAATGTATTCAATGAGGATGTAACATTGTATGCAAGCTGGGTGAACGAGGATGATGGCACTGCATTCACATACGTGAAGAATTCGGATGGTACTATAAGAATTACATCATATACAGGAAAGAGAAGATATGTGACTGTTCCATCTGAGATAGAAGGTGGAGCAGTTACAGAGATAGGTGAAAATGCATTTGCCGATAATAGGAGAGCACGTTCTATAGAATTGCCAGCGAGCCTGCAGAATATCAGAACAAGGGCATTTGCAAATTGTACGCTTATAAGAAGTATAGATATACCAGATTCAGTTTCTGAGATAGGAGAAGAGGCATTTGTAGGATGTGTCAGACTTAGCTCAGCAAATATATCTGATGGCAGTAATCTGAGAATCGTTGGTTCAAAGGCGTTCTCCCAGGCAGGAATATCAGAGTTTAATATTCCTGCAAGCCTTATCTCATTGGGAGACAGGGTGTTCTATGGAAGCACAGCTCTCAGAAAAATTAGGGTGGCAGATGGAAATTCAGTATACATGGTGAAAAATTCTGCGCTTTATAATGCAGATGGTACTTCGTTGATCTACTATCCATCAGGTCTTGCCGGAGAATATACAGTGGACTCGTCGACTAAATCAATAGGAACTGCAGCCTTTGCATATTCAAGAAGCAATGAGGTTGTATTAAATGATGGACTGGTAAGCATAGGTGAAGAGGGATTTGCGTATAGCAGGATAGGTAAAATTGAATTCCCAGAAAGTTTAACATCAATTGGGAAAATGATATGTATGAATTGTACTAGACTTGAATCAGTTGTTTTCCCAGAAAATGGAAAATTAGAAGAGATATCAAGTTATGCATTTAGTGGAACAAATGGCCTTGAAGATGTTTTTATTCCAAGGTGCATTAGTACTCTTAATGAATGTGCATTTTATGGATCAGGGTTAAATTCGGTTGAATTCTCAGACAATATTAATTTATCAAATATAGGGGAGTACGCGTTTGCATATACAGATATAAGAAAAATATTTATTCCGGATTCTGTTAAGCATATAAGTTCGGGGGCTTTTTTCTCTAATGGAAGTTTGGTTAGTGTTATGTTTGGAGATAAGA
>ERZ780013.592-NODE-592-length-11134-cov-2.75936_pt1 | contig 11134 bp, 15 predicted proteins | sample MGYA00511178_ERZ780013 | MGnify/ENA primary metagenome ERZ780013 (study PRJEB29588, sample SAMEA2149568) | human gut metagenome | biome: human gut; feature: human-associated habitat; material: faeces | place: Denmark | collected 2008/2010 ... | reverse complement strand
TTTCCGTTGAATGCGATATAAATGAGCAGTAACTGCACCGCGACGGGCAGAACGGTATCGCGACGTAAAGGCTGAAAGAATCGGGGCGCGACAGAGCAATTGTTTTTTCCTCTGCCGAGGCAACGCTTGCCGTAAGACCGGTCTTTTGCTTTGAAACGAAATAATCGTCCGTGAATATTTTTTTCGCCTTTTCCTCGCCGTACCTTTCGGCAAATCCCCTGAAAAGCTTAGACGGTCTTATGCCCGTGAGCATTCCCCACTTAGGGATATATCCCGTGTTTTCGCAGAGCAGCGAAAAAAGCATAGATGCCATACACCGTTCTTCGTCCTCTTTTTCGGGACGCGGTTTGGTGAGAACCTTTTGCTTTTTTTGCTCGGCAAACGACACGGTAATATTATCTTTTGTGAGCTCGGTTGTGATTACCGTTTCGTCATCGCCTGTATCTGCAGACGAAAACAGCAGGTCGATTTTTGTATTCGGATAAAATATCTGAGTGAGCTTTAACATCTCATACTGATATTTATGCCCAATTATAAGAAGCTTCATCAAAGCGCCCTCATATATCTGTTATTTTTGCGTTCAAAGTCCAAGGTTGTTGCCTTGTTATGCCCCGGACAGACCGTATAATCGCCCGGCAAATCGCGCAGCCTTTTAAGAGACTCGAAAAGCTCCTTTGTGCTGCCTCCGGGAAAATCCGATCTGCCTGCACTGAGACAAAACAGCGTATCACCCGAAAAAATAAGTTTATCTTTTTCATCAATATAGCACACGCCGCCCTTTGTATGCCCGGGGGTGTGCATTACGCGAAGAACGGCGTCGCCGATTGATATTTTATCGTTATCGGACAGCAAAATGTCGGCGGACATCTTTTTCTGCTTTCCAGGACACTCCCATGAGCACAGGCTCTTATTTTCATCCGACAGGCAATCGCCGTCAAGCTTATGTATGAGCACCTTAGCCCCGGTAAACTCCTTTAAGCCGTAAACTCCGAGAATATGGTCAAAATGCCCGTGTGTCAAAAGTATATATTTGATGTTTAAATCCTTTACGGCGTTTTTAAGTGCTTCGTTAAAATCGCCCGGGTCTATTACCGCACTCTCGCGGCTTTTTTTGTCGGTCAGAATATAGCAGTTGGCGCTTATCGGACCGAGCGGCATAACCCTTATATCAAATGACATTGTTTTCTCCGTTATTTTTTCCATACGGAAGTATCGTAAATTATTGTGACCGGGCCGTTGTTTACAAGCGACACCTGCATATGTGCGCCGAAAACACCGGTTTCAACGTTTTTAACTCCGTTTTTCAGAAGTTCCGAGCAAAAATACTCATAGAGAGCCTTTGCTTCATCGGGCTTTGCGGAATTGTCAAAAGACGGTCTGTTGCCCTTTTTTACGTCGGCACAGAGTGTAAATTGCGACACAACAAGCACCTCACCGCCGATATCGAGCACAGATTTATTCATTTTATCGTTTTCGTCGGTGAACACGCGCAGCATTGCGGTCTTTTTGGCAAGCAGTTCGGCGTCCTCTTTTGTGTCGCCGTTCATTACGCCCAAAAGCAGCATATACCCCTCGCCTATTTTTCCGACGGACTCACCGTCCACGGTAACTTCAGCGTTTTTGACACGCTGTAAAACAGCCTTCATAAGTATATTCCTTTTCGGGGGCTGTAAAACTTTTAAATTTTACAGCCCCGTTGTGTTTTTTTTATTTTCCTTCGGCAAAAACCTTAAACGCTCTGTACGCCATATAGACATCAAGCTTTGATACCACTTCAAACGGCGCGTGCATTGAGAGCACCGGCACGCCCAAATCGACTACGTCAATGTCAAGATTTGCAAGATACATGGCAACTGTTGCGACTTTTCCGCCGCCGCCTGCGTCAACCTTGCCAAGCTCGCCCGTCTGCCATACTACGTCGTTTTCATCGAGCAGTGCTCTGATTTTGCCCATATATTCCGCAGAGGCATCGCTTGTACCGCCCTTACCCCTTGCGCCCGTGTATTTTGTTATGACAACGCCGTGGTTTAAATATGACGCATTCATTTTTTCCGATACGTCGGGGAACGACGGGTCAAATGCGGCGTTTACATCGGCGGAGAGACATTTTGTATTTGAGAGAACTGTGTGGTAATTAGCACCGAAGCAATCAGCCAAATCCGATACAAAATATTTAAAGTAAGAAGAGTTAAGTCCGGTGTTGCCGTCGGAGCCCGTCTCCTCCTTATCGGTGAGTATAGCAACTGCGGTATAGCGCGGCTCGGTCACGCTGAAAACAGCCTCGGCAGCCGGATATGCGCAAACCCTGTCGTCGTGTCCGTAGGCACCTATCATACTGCGGTCAAAGCCTATATCCACCGCTTTTAACGCAGGTACGGCCTCAAGCTCTGCACTTAAAAAGTCGCTCTCGGTAACGCCGTATTTTTCATTGAGAATACTGATGATATTGAGCTTAACTTTTTCGCTGCCCTCGTCCTTTGAGAACGGGCGGCTGCCTATGAGAATATTAAGCTCTTCACCGCGGATACCGTCGGAAAGCGTGCGTTTCATCTGCTCTGCGGCAAGATGCGGCAGAAGATCGGTAACAACAAACATGGGGTCGCCATCGTCCTCACCGATGTTTACCTTAACCTTAGAGCCGTCTTTTTTAACCATAACTCCGTGAAGCGAGAGTGGCATAGCGGTCCACTGATATTTTTTTATGCCGCCGTAATAATGGGTTTTGAAATATGCCAGCTCGTTGTCTTCGTAAAGCGGATTTGGTTTTAAATCAAGGCGCGGAGAGTCGATGTGCGCCGCAGAAAGACGGATTCCGTTTTCAACAGGCTCTTTTCCCATTACGCAAAGTATAACCGCCTTGCCGCGGTTGTTTAAATATACTTTATCGCCGCACTTGTATTTTTCGCCGCGGACAAACGGTTTAAAGCCGAGCTTTTCCGCCTTTTCGACAAAATATTCGGTTGCCTCGAATATTCGGTTGCCTCGCGCTCGGTCTTTGCAGTGCGCAGAAAGTCCATGTAGCCGTCGCAAAAAACATCGGCCTTTTTCGTCTCGTCGTCGCTTATTATCTCCGACGCGTGCTTCTGTGTGTAAAAGAGCTTCTCTTTGAGAGAATCAATTTTTTTGTTTTCTTCGCTCATATTTTATTTAACTCCTTCTTGTATAATTTATCATATATCGAAACAGCCCTTTGGACCTTTTCTACATATTTTTTTGTCTCGCTCTCGGGTATGTTCACGAGAGTTTTGCCGTCGGGTGAAATGTCGGGGTCGCGAAGCCACGCGTTTGGGGTCGCGAGGCCACGCGTTTACCTGACCGCGCCCTGCGTGATATGCCGCAATTGCGGTTTTTTCGTCGCCGCCGAACTCCTTTAAAAGCAGCCCGTAAAATACGGCACAGTATTTTACCGACGTATCCGCGTCATACAAAGCCTCCTCCGGCAAATTCTCGCCGGTTTTGGTCTGAAGCCATAAGAACGTTTCGGGCGTTATCTGCGTGAGTCCTATTGCACCCGCGTGCGATTTAGCCTTTTCGTCATATCCGCTCTCCGTGTGGATAACTCCGTAGAGCAGATCCTCGGGGACGCCGTAGGTTTCGGCATACAGCGATATTTTATCCTGATACTTCATCGGAAATTCGGCTTTTAAAATACTTCTTACGGCAAAAAACGTCGCCGAAATTATTACCGTCGCAAGGCATACAACAATCACGGTGATTTTTACGGCACCGATTGCCCGTCTGCCCTTTTCGGTCTTCATAGCTTTGCCCATAGCAATACCTTTTTTACCTCGTCATCTAAATTATACGGCGGATAGTTTTTTATTATTATATCCGCATGATTTTTATAAAAACTCTCATCCTTTTGTGCCCTTATGCGCCGAAGTGCGGCATTTTTTTCGATGCCGTCGCGTACCATAATCCGCTCAAGGCGCATTTTCTCCGGTGCGATAACCGCAAATGTAAAATCACAAAGCCGGTTTTCGCCGCTTTCAAAAAGCGCTATCGCGTCCAAGAGTACCCCCTTTGTGCCGAGGGAGCTTTGTTCTTTTATTATTGCCTTTATTTCTTGAGTGACAGCCGGGTGGACGATGCTGTTCAACTTTTCCGTATTCTCGGCGGACGAAAATGCCTTTTCGGCTATTTTAGCCCTGTTCGCCGTGCCGTCGGGATTTAAAATATCTTTGCCGAAGGCTTCGGAAAGAGCCAAAAGCACATCGGAGCCCTTTTTGTAAACCGAATGTGCCACCTTGTCTGCGTCTATGTGGTACAGCCCGTATTTTTCAAGCATTTTGCAAACCGTACCCTTGCCGGCACCCGTTTGCCCGGTAACTCCTATCACAAGCATTTGCGGCACCTCACTTATTTTGCGTCCGCCGTCTTAAATGCCGCAGCGCGGATAAGACGGTTGTATACGGCAAGGTCTACGCCGCTCGTCCCGGGGTCACGTGCATAAACGGTTTTTGCGCCCTTTTCGTCAAGCTCACGCAGAGCGTCAAACAATCTGTTCGCCTGTGACGAGGGGTCGTCGGCTCGGCCGTATGTTACATAATTTTTAAAATATTTTTCCTCACCCTCAAAGCATAGCACAAAGCAGTCACCCTTTTCCGCTACAAAACGGCGAAAAGCGTCGAAACTGCCTTTGACAATCGTAACGTCTGCCTTGGGTGCGTAATGCTTATACTTCATACCCGGAGACGCAGCTTTTTCTCCCGCCTTCAGCATATGGAGCACAGCGTCGTCTATAACCACTTCGCCGAGCACGCTTTTAAGCTGTTCTGCGGTAATTCCGCCCGGTCTTAAAAGTCTTGCCGGCTTTTGAGCCAATGTTACCACGGTTGATTCAACACCGACCTCCCCCTCCCTCTCTCTGCCCGCCGTCAACTATCATATCTATTTTGCCGTTCATATCTTCAAAAACGTATTTTGCGTTTGTGGGACTCGGTCTGCCCGAAATATTTGCGCTCGGCGCGGCAAGCGGAACTCCCGCCGCCCTTATTATTGCCCTTGCCACGGGGTGTGACGGGCAACGCACAGCCACGGTCGAAAGCCCTCCCGATGTCTCGTCGGGAATGAGGTCGCTCTTCGGCATTATCATGGTGAGAGGTCCCGGCCAGAACCTTTCGGCAAGGCGGCGCGCTTCGTCGGGTATGCTCTTAACAAGCGGCGTGACCTCTGATATATCCGTAACGTGAACTATCAGCGGATTATCCTGCGGTCTGCCCTTTGCCTCAAAAATCTTTTTTACTGCCTCGCCGGACAGCGCGTTTGCGGCAAGTCCGTACACGGTTTCGGTGGGTATTGCCACGATACCGCCGTTTCTGAGTATCTCGCCTGCGAGAAGTGCCGTCTCATTTATATTGCTGTCATTTGCTTTAATAAGTTTAGTCTGCATTATTATCTGCCCTATCTTAAAAATCAAAATGCTTTAATAAAATATTTTATCATTATACGACAATAAAAACAAGTAAATAACAAAAAAGCGTCCGCAAAACGGTAAAATTCCGTTTGCGGACGCCAAACAGCGACTTTCAGGTATTTTTATCTACCTGATGAAATTTTTTGAGGTTCCCGGATTTTTGATGACGCTTTGACAGCTCCGCCTTTACGTCGTCGGGTGTGATTCCCTCGTTTTTCATCATAACAACAAGGTGGAACAGCAGGTCGGAAATCTCGCCGACGGTATCCTCCTTTATGCCGTTTTTGGCGGCAATTATAGTTTCGGCGGACTCTTCGCCGACCTTTTTCAGTATTTTATCGAGTCCCTGGTCAAAAAGGTAGCAGGTATAAGAGCCCTCCTGCGGGTTTTCATGTCTTTGTGTAACTACCTCGTAAAGCTCCGTAAGTACGTCTTCCATTTACTTTACCTCCGATTTTATTTCCTTAAAAAAGCAGGTCTTGCTACCGGTATGGCAGGCAGGGCCTTTTTGTATTACCTCTATAAGCAGCGTATCGTCATCGCAGTCGCCCTTTATCGAGACAACCTTTTGAGTATGACCCGAGGTTTCGCCCTTGTTCCACAGCTTTTGCCTTGAACGCGAGAAAAACCACGTATAGCCCGTCTCGAGTGTTTTGGCAAGCGACTCCTTATTCATATACGCGAGCATAAGCACCTCGTTTGTGCCGTGCTCCTGAATCACAGCCGGAATAAGCTCCGACTTGACAAAATATTTATCTAAATCCATATTTACTCCCTGCAAATTTCAAGAGCTTCTCTTAAATCAAGCGTGCCCTTATATATAGATCTTCCGCAAATCGCACCGTACAGCCCGGCGTCTTTGGCGTCTTTGAGAGCTTTTATATCGCCGGAATCCTTTATGCCGCCGCTCGCGGTGATTTTACACGACACGGCGTCGTTGAGAAGCGTAAGCTCCCGAAGATTCGGCCCCGAGAGCATGCCGTCGCAGTCTATATCGGTATAAATAATGTACCTTACGCCGACATCCTCCATACGCTTTGCGAGCTCGATATATGAAATATCGCTGGTTTCAAGCCAGCCCTCAGCCGCCACCATACCGCGGCGCGCATCTATGCCTACGGCTATTTTTTCACCGTATTTTTTTGCCGCCTCGCGTACGAGGTCGGGATTTTTCAAAGCCGCAGAGCCTATGATAACGCGTGAGATTCCGCGTGACAGATAGTATTCGACATCTGCCATGGTGCGTATGCCGCCGCCGAGCTCAACACGAAGCCCCGTTTTTTCGGCTACCGTTGTGAAAATGTCCGAATTAACCTTTTCGCCCTTGACCGCTCCGTCAAGATCGACCATATGTATCCATTTTGCGCCGCAGGAATAAAACGAATCCGCTGCGGAAAGAAAGTCGTCGGCAACCTTTTCGGCGGTGTTCATATCGCCCTTGTAAAGTCTGACGCAGCTGCCGTTTTTAATATCAATAGCCGGAAAAATTATCATCAGAGAACTCCTTTTGTCGAGAGCGTTTCTCCCGTGGCATTCTTTTGTACCGCAATTTTCAATGCATGGGCAAACGCCTTGAAAAGCGCCTCTGTCATATGATGCGAATTACTTCCGTACGGAACGCGCAGATGAAGTGTTATGCCGGAATTCACGGCAAAGGCACGGAAAAATTCTTCGCACATACAGGTGTCAAATGCACCGATACGCTCCTCGGGGAAGCTTGCCTCAAACACAAGAAACGGTCTGCCGCTGATATCTGCGGCGCAAAATCCCAAGGCCTCGTCCATCGGTATAAAAAAGCTTCCGTAACGCATAATTCCGCCCTTGTCGCCGAGTGCTTCGGAAAATGCCTTGCCGAGAGCTATTCCGACATCCTCTATCGTGTGGTGACAATCCACGTTGAGATCGCCTCGGCACGTGATCTTCAAACCAAAGCCACCGTGAACCGAAAAAGCAGTCAGCATATGGTCAAAAAAGCCTATACCGGTGTCAATCTCACAGTCTCCGCCGTCAAGATTTAAAAGCAAAGATATTTGCGTCTCTTTGGTATTTCGCTCAATACACGACGTTCTCATGAGGTTCTCCTTTCAAATAGGCATTTATTTCGCTTGCCACAGCGTCGTTTTCATAATTTCTGCCTGCGGTGATACGCAGTCTGTCGCTGCTCATTTTACGGATAATTATACCCGCTTCTTTAAGATAAGTAAATATCTTTTCGGCTTCGGGAGTTTCAACATATATAAAGTTTGTTTCGCTCGGAATTATTTTAAATCTGTCGGGGTATTCCCTGCAAATTGGCGTGAGCCGCTCCGCGAGATCGTCGCGCGCCTCGATAAGACGTTTTACGGACGAATCTATATACTCGGGGTGACTGAAAACAACTTCGCCGATAGCCTGTGTTACGCTGTTTACATTGTACGGGGATTTAACCGCCTTCATCGCCTTTGTGAGCACGGAATTCGCAACCGCAAAGCCGAGACGGACAGCCGCCATACCGATAGCCGCCATACCGATAGTCTTTGAACACGTTTTTAAAATAATCAGGTTGTCGTATCGGTTAAACTCGGAGAGTAAGCTCTGATTTGAAAAATCCATATAGGCTTCGTCGAGAACCACAAGCGAGTCAACGGACGAAACGAGCTTTTCGACGTCGGAGCGACCGATAACGCGCGATGTGGGGTTGCAAGGGTTGGAGAAAATTATTATACGCGCGTTCTCCTTTTTTGCAGTCGCTATCACATCGTCCATATCTACGGAATAATCGTCGTTTTTGGTGTACGGTACGTGCCTGCACTCCACGACGGACGTATAAAACGAATACATCGAAAAATCCTTTTCAAGGGTCATTACGGTGTCGCCCTTTTGCAGAAAAGCATTCATTATTATCGAAATAAGCTCGTCAGAGCCGTCGCCCGCAGTCACATTTTCAGCCGGCACGCCGTAGTATTTGGCAAAAAGAGCGCAAACATTTGAGGCATACGGGTCGGGATAACGGTTAAAATGTATGTCCTTTACCGTTTGTGCTATCTCCTCTTTGATTTCGAGCGGAAGAGTTATATATGATTCATTTGCGTCAAGTCTTATGCGGTATGTACCCTCAATCGGGTCGTACGGCACAAGGTCCTTTACCTTGCGGTTGAGTGAGAACATTGTAAAATACCTTCTTTACAAAACAAAAATGCTCCGATTTAAAATCTAACTTTGATTGAATTTGCGTGAGCGGTAAGCCCCTCGGTCTCGGCAAGCTTTATAATGTCGTCCTTTGCCTCTGAAAGAGCCGGTTCGGTATAATAGATAAAGCTTGATTTTTTTATGAAGCTGTCAACCGACAGCGGAGAAAAGAACCTCGCGGTGCCGCTTGTAGGCAAAACATGGTTGGGACCGGCAAAATAAGGGCCGGGCAAAATAACCGCCGAGCGGCTCGGGAGAATAATGGCCGAGAAAAACACTGCCGGCGTTATCTACTCTGCCGATATACTCCATCGGATTTTCGACTGCAAGCTCCAAGTGCTCCGGAGCCAGTTCGTTAGCAAAATCAACAGCCTCCGATATATCCTTGCACACTATTATTGCGCCGAAATCATTGAGAGACTGCTCTATTATGTCTCTGCGCTCAAGAGTTTGCATTTGACGCGAGAGCTCCTTTGCCGTTTCGTTTGCCGTCTCTTCGCTTGTGGTTAAAAGTATGGCACTTGCCATTTTATCGTGCTCCGCCTGGCTCATAAGGTCGGCGGCGAGGAATTTGGGATTTACGCTTTTGTCGGCAACTATGAGGATTTCGCTCGGCCCTGCAATCATATCAATATCCACGGTGCCGTAGAGAAGCTTTTTGGCGGTAGCCACGAAAATGTTGCCGGGGCCGACTATTTTATCGACCTTGGGAACCGACTGCGTACCGTAGCCTCCTGCGTACCATAGCCAAGAGCCGCAACAGCCTGAGCGCCGCCCATTAAGAATACTCTGTCAACACCCGCTATTTTTGGGGCGGCGAGTATATCGGGGTTTGCCGTACCGTCCTTTTGAGGCGGTGTTACCATTACAATTTCCTTAACGCCGGCTATTTTTGCCGGAATAACATTCATCAGCACGCTTGACGGATACGCCGCCGTGCCACCCGGAACATATACGCCGACTCTTTTAAGGCCTCTTATGCGCTGACCCAAAATTACGCCGTTTTGCTTCGGCTCAAGCCAGCTCTGCTGTTTCTGACGGGCATGGAAATCACGTATATTGTCTGCCGCTTTGTAAAGAGCAAGTATAAAATCGCGGTCACATTTATCGGGGGACGAGTCTATCTCCTCACGGCTTATCTCAAATTTCGACGGCATATGCCGACGGCATATGCCCGTCAAATTTAAGCGTGTATTCGCGCACGGCGTCATCGCCGTTTTGCTTTACGTTATTTAAAATGTCGGTTACCGCAGAGGTTACCTTGCGGTCGATTTCACCCGAACGGGCTTTAAGCTGATTTATGAGCTCGCGTTCCGAAACGCCGTCTGCCTTTGCTATGCGTATCATTTTACCGTCTCCTTCGCTTTTTCTATTTCGGTTATAAAGCCGTCTATCTCATCGCGCCGAAGCTTCATACTCGCGGTGTTTACTATAACTCTTGCCGAGATGGGCATTATTTTTTCTATAACCTCAAGTCCGTTTTCTTTAAGCGTGGTTCCCGTTTCAACTATATCGACTATTGCGTCGGAAAGGTCCAAAAGCGGTGCAAGCTCAACGGAGCCTTCAATCTTTATGATTTTGACGTCCATATTTTTGCTTTCAAAATACTGCTTTGTGACGTTGGGGTATTTTGTCGCAATTCTCTTTATATTGTATCCGCCGAAAAAGTCCGTTCCCTTTTTGCAGGCGAGCGCAAAATCGCATTTACCTATGCCGAGGTCGCAAAGCTCATAAAAGCTTTTGCCGTTTTCGACTATTGTGTCTTTTCCCACAATTCCTATATCGCATACGCCTTGCTCGACATACGTGATAACGTCCGCGGCCTTGGCCAAAACCGCCTCGTAGTCTCCCACGGGCAATATGAGTTTTCTGCCCTTATTTATAAGCTCGGTGCAATCAAGCCCCATTTTTTCAAAAAGCTCTACGGATTTTTTTTCAAGCCTGCCCTTTGTAAGAGCGATACGAAGTTTTCTCATAATTCTTCCTCCGATACGCCGTCGCGTGAAATTACAAAAAGCTTTTTAATGCCACGCTCTTTGGCGTATTTCAAAGCCTCGTCACGGCTTTCGCAAAGGCTGTTTTCGCTTTTAACGCCCTTTTGCGACAGCCCCCTCACAAGGTTTACCGCCGCAAGCTCATAGCCGTCCTCGCCGAAAACAAGCACCTCCGACGCCTTTTGGGGTTCTATTTCGCCGCGCATAAGTGCCGCTCTCGCAAGGTCGTCGGTCTGAACGCCGAAGCCGATAGCCGGCAAATCCTCGCCGAATTCCTTGATAAGGCCGTCGTACCTGCCGCCCTGAAGAACGGTGGCTCCGCTGCCCTCGGTGTATCCGCGGAAAACTATGCCGGTGTAATAATTGCTTCGGTGCACAAGGCTTAAATCTATTATCAGATTATCTCCGCCGTTTGCGCCGCCGAGCTTTTTATACAGCTTATCGAGGTAATTCAAAGAGCTTTGAGCCTTATCGCTCTTGCAGAGCGTCATGGCTTTTTCTATAACCTCGCTTCCGCCGAACATTCGCGGAAGATTGCGGATAGACTCTGCGACCC
>ERZ780013.587-NODE-587-length-11192-cov-3.04795_pt1 | contig 11192 bp, 9 predicted proteins | sample MGYA00511178_ERZ780013 | MGnify/ENA primary metagenome ERZ780013 (study PRJEB29588, sample SAMEA2149568) | human gut metagenome | biome: human gut; feature: human-associated habitat; material: faeces | place: Denmark | collected 2008/2010 ... | reverse complement strand
GTGATAAGAGAAAAAGCGAGCACTTTAAATCCGCAATGATTGGCGGCTATTACCTCCGGAACGGTGGACATACCGACTGCGTCCGCTCCGAGTATACGAAATGCACGAATTTCCGCCGGTGTTTCATACGACGGCCCGAGACAGCCGAGATATACGCCCTTTTTAAGGTCGGTACCCGTTTTTGCGGCGCACGATTCGGCAATTTCACGAAGTGACGGATTATATGCAAACGACATATCCGGAAAACGTGTGCCTACGCTGTCGTCATTTTTTCCCACAAGCGGATTTCTGCCCATAAAATTGATATGGTCGGTTATAAGCATAATATCCCCGGGTTTAAAGTCGAGATTAACTCCGCCGGCGGCATTGGTAAGTATCAGATTTTCCGCTCCGAGGGCACGCATAACTCTTATCGGCAATACGACTTTATCAAGCTCCCAACCCTCATAGCAGTGAAGCCTGCCCTGCATACAAATAACGGTTTTTCCCGAAAGCCTGCCTACGATAAACCTGCCCTTGTGACCGGGAGCGGTCGATACGGCAAAGCCTTCAAGCTCGCCGTAATCTATATACACGGGGTTTTCGATTTTTTCGCCCATATCGCCGAGCCCCGAGCCCAAAACTATTGCTGTTTTCGGTATTTCGGTTATTTTCGACCTTATATAATCTGCGTTTCGCTCTATGATGTCAGCCATTTTTCTTTACCTCGCTTATAATTCTGCTCGCTGCGGCATTTACGGTGCTTTTGACCTTTTCGATATCAATCGTTGTGAATTCTCCGTCCTTATAAAGCACTTTACCGTCCGCCATAGTCAGCACAACATCGGCACCGTCTGCGGCATATACAAGGTTATTTATCATATCGGTTTGCGGATACATATGCTCACTCTCGATGTTTAAAACGCAAAGGTCAGCTTTGTACCCCGCTTTTATTGCACCGCTGTCCTCTCTGCCCTGTGCCTTGTAACCGTTTACGGTAGCCATTTTCAAGATATCGCGTTCGGAAACCACCGAGGCGTCGTTATGAAGACCTTTCGGCAAAAGCGCGCAAAGGAACATTTCCTTTATCATATTAAGATTGTTGTTTGAGGCGACGCTGTCTGTACCTATTGCCACATTGACGCCGCTTTTTAAGAGCTTGTAGACATCGCATATACCGCTGCCGAGCTTCAGGTTACTCGCCGGGCACGTGGCTGCCGTCACGCCCTTTTCGCGTAAAAGCTCAATATCTCCGTCCTCAACCCAAACACAATGAGCCGCAATTGTCGGCACGTCAAAAACTCCGCATTCGTAAAAGAGCTGCGTCGGAGTTAACGAGTACTTCGCCTTACATTCTTCGTGTTCTTTCTTCGTTTCAGACAGGTGTATGTGCGCCCTAAGCCCTCTCTCGCGGACCTTTTCGGCGAACTGCTCAATTATTGTTCTTCTGTTTGTATACTCGGCGTGCAGGCTCATATCTATTTTAAGTCTGCCGTCTGCGGCATTGTGAAACCGCTTTACTATATCTTCACTTTCGCGGAAGCTTTGCAGATTTTCAATATCGGTATCCTCAAAGCTCGTTATTGCGCGGCTGAAATTGCATTTAATACCGCTGTCCGTTACGGCTTTCGCGACATTTTCGGAAAAGAAATACATATCGGAAAAAGATACTGTTCCGTATCGGAGCATTTCGGCTATCGCAAGCATTGACGAATAATATGCGTCCTCGCCCTTTATTCTGTCCTCAAACGGAAAAACCTTTTCATTCAGCCAACGCTGAAGCGGCAGGTTTTCGGCATAGCCGCGCAAAAGCGTCATCGGCGAATGCGAATGAGCGTTTACAAAGCCGGGCATCAGCACCTTGCCGGTACCGTCGTATTCTTCGCCTTCATAATTTTCGGGGCGGACGCTGCTCACGTAAACAATTCTGTCGTCCTTTGTCTCCACGAACATTGATTTTACATAATCAAAGTTTTCATCAACAATACCGATATTTTTAAATAACATAAAAGCTCCTCTTTGCATATTACGAAAAAAGGGCGTTTTGCGCCCTTAATTTTCGACTATTTCTATTGTCTGTATTTTTACATCCTCTAACGGCTTGTTTTGGAAGAAATCCACCTTGACATTTGCTATATCGTCAACGACATCCATTCCCTCAAACACCTGGCCGAATACCGTGTGATGATAATCGAGCCACGGAGTACCGCCGTTGTTCTCGTATTCGCGCACAGCCTCGAGAGGGAAAAGCTTTTCCGAAGCGGTTTCAAGCTGATCGACAAGATCGTCGGAAACTGAATCCGCCTGAACTATAAAGAACTGACTGCCGTTTGTATTGGGGCCTGCATTAGCCATGGAAAGCGCGCCTCTGAAATTGTGCAGCTCGCTTGAAAATTCATCGGCAAACGGCTTGCCCCAAATGCTCTCGCCGCCCGTTCCGGTACCCTTGGGGTCACCGCCCTGAATCATAAAATCCTTTATTACTCTGTGGAATATAAGTCCGTCATAGTACCCGTTTTCAGCGTGCGTAACAAAGTTTTCAACCGCTTTGGGTGCTTCCTCCGGGAAAAGTCTCACCTTAATATCGCCCTTGTCGGTCTTGATAACGGCTACTTTTTCGCCGACAGCCGGCATTTCTTTTTGCTTTAACATTTGTTCCAACTCCCATAATACACTTATAAATTGCACCCGGTTTTCTCAGCGACAAATCGGATACATTATCAAGTTAATAATATCACACAAACACGAAATCGGCAATAAACAATTCCCCGAAAAGTGATAAACACCAAAGCGGTATTGTGTGCAAAACAGAATAATTGTTGACAAATACGGTTTGCGATAATATAATGATTTAAAGCAAAGAAGCGAGTTGTACAGCTCGCTTCTTTTTTATTTAGGAGTGAAAAATATGAAAGTCTATCACGGAAACATACTTACGGTAGATAAAAACGATACCGTCGCCGAATATCTTGTTGAAAATTGCGGCAGGATAGTTTGTGTCGGTGACAGTCTGCCGGAGGCTTTTAAAGACGCAAAGACGATAGAGCTTCGTGAAAAGGCGTTGGTACCGTCATTTGCCGATACTCATATACATTTTGCGAGCTTTGCCACTTTTTATGCCGGTCTTAACGTTATGGATGCAAAAAGCAACTCGGAAATACTTGAAATGCTGCAGTCTCACGTCCGAAAAAGTAAGGAAAAAATAATTATAGGCTTCGGAGCCTCTCCGTATTCGGTGTCCGACGGTCATCTTGTCAGGCGCACCGACCTTGCCCGCGTCTGCCCCGACAAGCCTGTGTTTATAGTTAAATACGACGGTCACGCCTGCGTTATAAACACCGCTCTTTTAAATAAAATCCGTGATAAAATAAAAGGTCTTCGCGGCTTTCACGAGGATACAGGCGAAATGAATCAAGAAGCGTTTTTTGCCGTTTCGGATTATGTTACAAATTCTGTTTCACCGTTGCACCTTATAAAGAATATGCAAAAGGCAGCCGACTATATGGCCTCTGTCGGCATAGGAATGATACACAGCGTCAGCGGCGTCGGATTTTCTCACGATTTGGACGTCGATATGGAACGCTATTTCGGTGCGGGATTGAAAAACGGTATGCAATATCGTGTATTTTTCCAAACCATGGATACAGAAAAGGTAATCAAACGCGGTCTTACAAGAATCGGCGGATGCTTTGAAACAGCTCTCGACGGTTGCTTCGGCTCAAAAGACGCATCTCTTCTCACACCGTATGAAAACAGTAACGACTGCGGAGTTTTATATTATTCCGATGAAAAGGTGACGGAATTTTGTAAAAAAGCAAACCGCGCGGGCTTACAGATAGAGATGCACGCAATAGGTGACAGGGCTTTTAATCAGGCGACAAGAGCCCTGAAAGCAGCCCTTGACGATTATCCGAGAGAAGATCACCGTCACACAATAATTCACGCGTGTTTGCCCACCGAAGAGGGCATTGAAATATGCAAAAAATACAACATCTCATTATCGGTGCAAACCGCATTCATCGACTGGCGACAAGAGCCGGATGAATATCTCAAAGAAATACTCGGCGCGCGCTCAAAAAGACTAAATCCGATTAAGACTTTCTCCGAAAACGGTATAAGGCTTTCGGCGGGCTCGGACGCGCCCTGCACAACGCCCGACCCCATTAACTGGATGTACAAAGCCTGCAATCACTCCTGCGCCGAAGAAGCGTTGTCCGTAAAAGACGCCCTGCGAATGTGCACCTACAACGGGTACCTTGCCACATTTGACGAAAAGGAACGCGGTTCTCTGGAAACGGGAAAAATCGCCGATATGGCAATTCTCTCCGAAAATCCCTATACTGTCCCCAAGGAAAGACTCGGAGAAATCAAAGTTACGGAGCTTCTTCTCGGCGGAAAGACTTACGAAAGTGCAGTCTCGCCGATATTTACGCATATTATACGCGGTATAAAAAACAAGGGCAATTGCTGAAAGCAAAAAACGGGAGGTGAAAAATTTTCACCTCCCGTTTTGTACATACTGCGTATCAAGCCGTATATGCGACCTAAATCACAAATATTTTGTTACATCTTCGGTTTTTCGTTTCGGGACAACGTAATCGCCGTTACCGTCGATGAAATACTTCACGTCTTCGTCATTTATGTCTTTTATTTTGCTTTTATGTGTAGGATAACCGAATGCGACCACAGTATGGAGCGTTTGATTTTCCGTGAGTCCGAAAAGCTCAGACAGCTTTACCTTGTTACAGGCACCTATAATACAGCTTCCGACGCCCTTATCCCACGCCGCAAGCGTCATATTGGAAATGGCAAGTCCCGCGTCCGTATCGCAGTTTTTATTTATATCGAGGTTTTCAACCACTCCTATAAACAGCGTCGGCTCTTCTCCTTCTTTGGGCTGTCCCACCTCAGGCGGCAAATAGCCCGCCCATCTTGTATACGAAAAGGTCTTTTTAACCGCTTCCGGTGATTTCACCACAACAAACGAGAGCGGTTGTTTGTTAGCTGCGCTTGATGCATATCGCGCAGCAGTCAAAATATCCTCTACCACGCTGTCGGGCACGGGGTCCTGCTTAAATCTGCGGTATGTACGCCTGGTCTTTAATAATTCCATAATATCCATCGGCTATACTTCTTTCTATACTGAAATTGAATTTATTGCGTCTGCCGCATTATTCGTCGGTGCGATTTTGCAGACAGCTTATATCGACATAATAATAGGACGGGTCCTCCGAATCTATCTGCACGGGAAATGATGTAATATTTCTGCGGGCAATTAAATCCGTAGGGTCAAACCAGAGATTAGGGCTTACAAAAACGTAACCCTTTCCGTCTACGGGATCGGTCCATTCACAGAGTACGACGTACGGATTGTGACCGTTGACAGAATAATTTTCATTCACGCTGACTTCGGTGTACGTCGCGTAAACCGTCCTTAAATTTTTAAGATAACGCTTATAAGCACGGTGTTCTTTTATAAGGCTTAAGCCGCCTACCGCGATAAATATAAAGCCGAAAGCACATATAAATATTGATATTCCGTAATCGTCGCCGACAGCAACTCTGTCGGGGTTATCGTTGTCATAGTAAATCTTAATTATCTTTCCGACACGATACGAGCTCGTATAAGTGCCTATCTCGGTGATATGCTCTTCACCGTCAACATCAAATGCGACATAGACTCGATGGTTTGTCTCATCATCGGCGCCTCTCTCGGTCGTTATCCTAACAATTTCCGCCTCGGCAGCAGTCATATTTTTGCGGTTAAGCGACCTGAAACCTATAACGCAGCCGACAATAAAAAACAGTGCACCTATCGCCATAAACAGCGTCATTACTTTTTTTACCGTACTGTTCATTACTACACTCCGATGTCAAACTTTGTTTTATTTATTGTAACACAAAAACATAAAACAAAAAAGTAAAAATCCCCATTCTTTCGAATGAGGATTTTTGTAAAGATGATATAAAAGAGATACCTTTTGCAAATTGTAACGAGGACTTGAACTAACGATAATAATCATATTAGTAGATAAAATTAAATTTTCAAGTTGCAAATAATGAATTGTTGAAAATTAAATAGGATTTATGTTATGATTACCTTGCAAGCAAAATGTAAAGTAGGTTGAAAGGCGGGTTGGAATTTGTGAAAAGGGCAATAAGTATTTTAATTGCATTTGTTATTGCAATGTCATCTGCACTTACAGGCTTTGCCGTTTATGCGGAGGAAGAAAAAGAGTCAAAAGGAATAAACAATTTCATTGACGGCATTGTTGAACTGACACATGAGTATGATAAGGGGAAAGAGTTTGTTGCCCCCGAAGAGGATGAAACGGCACAAATTCAAGCTTTTTCTGCTCGAAATTCAGAAGAAGTCACAGACAGCACTGAAACTGAATATACCTTACAGGATTTTCAAACAGCCCGATTGATTATTCGTGCTGATGGTAACTTTGACAAATGCGGCGCGTTAGAGGACGTTAGTGGCTTTGAGGACTTTCATATTTTACAATATGAAAGTCCCGAAGCGGCTATGTATGCATACAATCAATTGCAGAACGAAAAAAATGTAATAGAGGTTGATTTGGACTTAGTTTGTACTTACGCTGACAGTACTCCTGATAACCCAGATATTATCCCAAAAGATGAATTTTTTAAACGATTGGAGCCGTGACAGAACACAGTCAAAAAGATTGCAGGAATATCTTGCAAAGTCAAACATTCCTATGAAAGAAGTTATTGTCGGTGTTGTGGACACAGGCATAGACTACAACCATGAAATTTTTGAAGGTCGCATAAAAAGAACATATTTTAATGTATCTTCTTCCGGTAACGCAGACGATGAAATGGATTCCGAGGCATTTTATCACGGAACAACTGTCAGCAGTATTATTGTAAATAATTCGCCAAAAAACGTGAAGGTAGCTGTATATAAAGTTGGTGATGGCGAAAATTTGACCGTTACTGCAATTAGCGCCGGATTTTTAGCGGCAATTGAAAAATGTGATATTATCAACACAAGTCTTACATCCTTGAGTGATGTATCACTAATCAGAAAATGTGTTTTGAAAGCTTATTCCAAAAACATTCCTGTCTTTGCGTGCGTGGGAAATTCAGGACGCATTGAAACGCATGCTGCACCTGCGAATATACCTGAATGCATCGCCGTATCTGCTACTGATTTTAATAATGCAACTACATTTATGAATACCTTGACTTTAAATTCTGATATTTCTGCTCCCGGAGAACATATAGCAGTAGCAATTCCCAGAAATCGTTACGCCAGATTTTCGGGTACATCTTATTCGGCTCCGTGCGCCGCTGCTTTGGGTGCGATTTTAAAATCAACTAACCCGGAAATAACAGTTGACGAGATAGATACCCGATTAAAAGGAACCTCCTTTGATGTTAAACGGTATAACGAAAGCCAATCTTCACAGGGCAGATTTATGAATAATTACCATTCTCTGTGGGACGGTGTTGGGATGATTCAGTTTTGTAATGCTCTCGGTCTGGAAAAACTCGCCGCACCTAATGAGATTAATTTAAAGGATAAAGTCTATGTCGGTGAGCAGACCTGCACAATCACTTGCCCGGATGAAGATGCAATTATTTTGTATACAACAGACGGCATGTACCCTGCTTTAGAGAATGCCAATGTATATACAGAACCGTTTCAAATCACACAGTGCACACGCATCCGTGCAGTTGCATATTATGCAGATGGTGGATATTATAGCGATGAAGTCGAGACAACGCCACGCATTCAATATACAGACAGCGATGATAATTTTGAAATCACTAATGACGGTATCGTTACAAAATATAATGGGAATATCTCCGATTTATATGTCCCTGAAACAATAAACGGAATTGAAGTTACAGGATTTTCTAAAGGTGCGTTTAACACTGTGATTGGGCTAACGCTTCCTGAAAGTGTAACAGAAATCCCTGTAAGTGCTTTCGCAAAAAACTCAACAATAGAATTTGTTCGTGGTGAAGGTATAGTTACTGTCAAATCAGGTGCTTTTTCACAGTCCAATATTATGTATGTCGAATTTCCTGTCGCCGAATGTATTCAAGATCAGGCTTTTAATCTTGCTGCAAAGTTTTGCGTAGGCTATTTCCCAAATGTTAAAATCATTGAAGGGGACGCCTTTTCGTATTCACGAATCATATCCTTCTACGGTCCAGAGGTACAAGAAATTGATGATAGTGCTTTCGGACAATGTTCAAGATTGGAAAAGGTATATTTCCCACAATGCACAATAATCAATGAAATTTGGGGGAATAATGGTGTATTCGACTCCTGTTCTCGATTAGTAAGTGTAGAAATGCCGCTTATTACAAATTTAACCGCTTATGCACTTAATGATACAGCAATATTAAAAGCTGATTTTCCTTATATAAAAACAATAGAAGAAAAAGCATTTTATAATTGTTTTGAATTGAAGTATGTAAATATGCCGGCACTTCTTACTGTTCCCAAACAGGCTTTTGGTTCATACGGAGTAAATCCAATTGCCAAACCTCGTTTTTTCCGTTTTGACAGTGTAACTCAAATTGAAAAGGATGCTTTTGGAAAATATCTGACTGCTCGCATAGAGCTTTCACACCTTGAAACTGCTGAAAGTCTGCCACAGACGGAAGGCTGTATAATTTCTATGCCCTCAACATTTAGAGAATGTACCGAAGACACAAAAAGCAGAAATTACAAGGTTTACGGCACTAAAGGTACTTATGCGGAGCAGTGGGCAAATGAAAACGGACACACATTTGTTGAAATCTCGCAGGACACTGCCGTGCTTACTCCACTGCCCGAAAAATATACCGATGCAGACGGAGTTTTAACAGCAGATGTTATCGGTTTCAATCGCACCTACCAATGGTATGCAAGCAGTGAGAAAAACAATACTGCGGGTACGCCTATTCCGGGGGCAACAGGCAAAGAATTTAACCCTGCCGATTATCCTGCATACCCATACTATTATTGTGTTGTAACAAGTACAGATGTTGGCTACGACCCCATTGGAATCCGTACAAATGTAACGGAGAACACCACATATCAGTCAGCCGATTACACCGAGTACAACAAAGCAGTTGAACAGGCAAATGCAATAGACCGCAGTTTATATCAAGATTTAACTGCTCTTGACGAAGCACTTTCGGCTGACATAGGCGGATTGTCAAACGCACAGCAAAACATCGTTGATGAGCAGACGGCAAAAATCAAAGCCGCTTTGGATAACCTTGTTTTGAAGCCTGCCGATTATTCACGGGTTAATGAGCAAATCAATACCGTTCCCGAGCATTTGGAATATTACACAGATGAAACCATTAATGCCTTGAACAAAATATTAAACGATATTGATTACGGCTTGGATATTACAAAGCAGGAGGTAGTAGACTCCTACGCCGAACAACTGCAAAACGCAATTTCTGCGCTTGAATACAAGCCTGCGGATTACACCGAATATGACAAAGCGGTTGAACAAGCAAAATCACTTAATCAAGATGACTATTTGGATTTCTCAAAAGTTGACGAAGCTTTGGCAGTTGATATGTCAAATAAAAACATCACCGAGCAAGCAGAGGTAGATGCACAAACAGAGGCAATTACAGATGCAATAAACGGTTTAGAATTAAAACCTGTTGCACCGCCTGTAACTAATCCGACAGAGCCGTGCGACCCGGTAAAACCGACTGAACCTACAGTTGCTGAAAATTCGTCCGTTCCCGCAGATACACAGAGCCCGGAGATTCCGAAAACTGCAGGCGATAAACTCGTCTGTATCAGCGCAGCGAGCCTTATTCCTTTTGCAGTATGTATTTTCACTCTTATTCGTAAGAAAAAGGAATCGGACTAATAAAGTGCATAATTCTAAATACAACTACTCTATTTAAAGACTGCAAAGATAACATTCGGTGATGTAAAACTGAAAAAATGGGCGTACTTACATCCCTCCGATTTAAGAATGAAAAAGGCAGATAGATTTTTCGATTTCTATCTGCCTGATTTTATTGATATTAAATTGTTTGAGAGTTCAAATCCAACAGGAATGGATTATTTGCTGTTTGGCATCTATAAACTCATCTTGGAAAAAATTTTCAAATTTAAGGAGAAAAAACGAGTGATATGCCGAGTCTCCCTCGGCGTGACATTTTTGCTAACGCAAAAGTGATATTCGCCGTTGGCATAGTGGTATTTTATTCGCATAAAGCTGCCGCAGGCAATATCACTATGCGCAGCATAATACCACTGCGTAGCAATACCGCTCGCCATAGGCAAATATAACTGAAAAAAGCACCTGCATTCGCAAGTGCTTTTTTCTTGTGATTACGCGACGGAATAGCACAATTACAATTCCAATATATATGAAGTACTACTGTATTTTTTGATAATAAATCTTTTCTTCCGAACCCCAAGGAGACATTTTCCTATCAATAATGTCAAATCCATATTTCTCATATAAATTTTCGTGATCACTCACTAGATATACTTTATCAAAACCAACCGATTTTAAATATGACATTGAATATATTATAAGCCTTTGACTCAACCTGTTCCCACGCCACTTTTCGTCAACGAACAAATACCCAATATAAGGCGTATAATGTACATCAGGAATACAATCTGTTATTGCAACAGTGCAATATCCACAGATCTCATCATCATTAAGGGCGACAATAACTCTTTCCCAATCTTTAAAACCATTGTTCATCATAGCACTCGCTAATGATTTTCCTGCCTTCCACGAACAACTATCTGCATAATTTTTCACTTTGTTCCACATTTCATTAGATGCGGTAATAGCCTTGATTATCATTTGTTTCCTTTGCCGTATTGATAGAAGAAATCAAAATTCTTTTGACTTCCGTGCATTTATTGAGCAATGTTTTGTCCTTAAAGCAAATTCTTTGGATTTTATAATCAAAGGACTATCTGCCATAATATTACCGCCTTTTCTATTACGATTATAACACTATAAAATAAAAAGAGCAAGGTATCAACCTTGCGTTTATAATTAGTGCCGTAGGCACACCTAACTTATTACCTATTACTTCTTACTTATTACTTCCCAAAAATCCCGTATAAAACTTTATTTGAAGTAAGAGTGAAGAGGTAAGAAGTAAAAAGTAAAATCCCGTTCACTTTAGTGGACGGGATTTTTGGCTCCCCCAGTTGGACTCGAACCAACGACACCGCCGTTAAC